>OLSX01000321.1_pt1 | contig 48276 bp, 33 predicted proteins | sample 1673141 | NCBI WGS metagenome assembly OLSX01 (sample SAMEA3136759, study PRJEB25190) | human gut metagenome | biome: human gut; feature: human-associated habitat; material: faeces | place: Austria | collected 2013 | reverse complement strand
ACAAGTAATTGCTAAAACAGTATACATATGAATACCTCCCAGCTATTATTTAAATAAGATGAAAACTGTTGACATCCAACTAATTTTCTATATAATATAAGATATAATACTGAATAAAATAATTCAATACTTTATTGGATAATAAAATTATGTTTTTGGACAGTTTAATATGAAAATTATTAATAAAATCTTTGATATTACTACCTTTTTTTCATCATTTAGTTTCAAATGGAATAATGGATTTGCATATGACGGAGAAAGCCATAACTTTTGGGAAATGGTGTATATTGACAAGGGCGAGATGATTTGTACCGCCGGGAAGAATCGTTTCACTCTTAAAAGCGGGGAAATAGCTTTTCACAAACCGAATGAATTTCATAATCTTGAAGGTAACAATGTTGATTCCCCGAATGTAAGCATTATTACATTTGATTGCAATAATGCCGCAATGTCATATTTTGATGGTAAAATCTTTAAATTAAACCATGAAGAAAAATTCTTTCTTTCTCAACTTTTTGCAGAGGGTTTATACTGTTATGAAATGGAAGATGAAAACAACCCTCTTATTCAAAAAATGCATTGTAAAAATAATTGTCCTTTTGGCAGCAGCCAAGCTACAAAAAATTTTTTGGAGTTATTTTTGATTAAACTTTACCGAAGTGGTTTTTCAACAGCAAAGGCAGAAAGAAGAAATTATGTTATTGACGGATTAGATGTTCCGCACCAAATAAAAGAAACTATTGATTTTATGAAAGAAAACATCTGCAACAGAATAACCGTAAAACAAATTGCCAAACACATAAATACAAGCGAAAGCCAAATTAAAAAGCTTTTTTCAATGTATTACAGCGGCGGTTTGATAAAATACTTTAATTCTCTTAAAATCAGCGAAGCAAAAAGACTCATTCGAGAAGATAAATTGAACATGGCTCAAATTTCGGAATATTTAAGCTTTGATAATCCTCAATACTTTACAAAATGCTTCTCAAAGTATGCAAAAATGACTCCGAGTCAGTATAAGCATTCCATAAAGAACATTAAAAATTCACCGTAAATTTATAAGCATATATTGCTATGTTAAGATATTAAATCCGGCAATAAAAGCCCGTTTCAGCGCGAAAAAAGCGATTAAATGAGGCTTTTTATATCCTGCGCGCGCAAAACATATAAAGTGCAATGCTCTATGTTTGAAATCGATACAAGCACCGTCATAATACCGCTTGTGCAAAATCCGATTGCCAGCATATATCTCGGATGAACCTTATAGCCTATGAACTCGTTAAATAATTGACCCAAAGCATAAAAATATAGCATATGGAGGATAAAATCGCAATATATTTCTTTGTGAAAAATGCTTCTCCGATCATTTCGGGCAAAGAAACTTCTAATATATTTCTAGTTATATAACTTGCCGGATAAGCACTTACGCACAGTGAGCCTAGCGTATTGTTTTTGATAAATTTTTATTCATAATTACAGATGTTAAATCGCTCTGTTACATAATATAAGGTCGGTTTGTAACCAACCCGATAACCGGATTAAATATCTTTATCCGTTCCCGCTCGGATACTTACCGACCCAAAATTAAAAACTTAATGTGTTACATTTCAACGGCGTTTATTTTTAAATCATTTATTTTTACAGGCTGACCATTGTTTATCCGGGATTTTTCTGCTGCGAACGCCATATAGTGACTTTCTACCGATCTTGTAATTTCCGTCAGTCCCGAGCCATCCGAACCGCCTACAATATTTATCATATCCTCAATGAGCTTACGGTCACCGCCGCCGTGACCCGAAAGATCCAAACACATAGAGTTTACATCTATAACCGACGGCTTTTCTCCGAAACGCTGCACCGTGATTGTCTGAGTGTCGGTATTTGTATAAATATCACCTTCGGTACCGCATAAATGCATTGTGCGTCCCAAGCTGTTTGTTGCGGCGCAAACATGAAAGCTTACCGTTAATCCGTCTTCCATCAAAAGATTTACCACTTGATGATCGGCAACATCATTGTCGCAGTGCCATACGCAGCGCCCGAAAAGGTTGGTTTTCAACTCTTCTCTCACCTTTTCCGGTGTCGGTTTTACAACAAACATAGACGCCCATTCTTCAATTCCGTGTGCTATTCCGGTATCAGGAGAATCAATATAAATTTTTTCGGCGCTAAATGGGCAGGTTGCATTATACTGACACATATAACAGCGTTCCGCCGCTCCGCTCGGAGCATTCTCTGATTTAAAGTAAGATAAGCTTCCGTATGAAGAAACCGATTCACAGTGCTTGTCGGTCAGCCAAAGCATAATATCCATATCGTGGCAGCATTTTTGCATAATCATAGGATTACTTTCTTTTGAATTACGCCAATTCCCGCGAACGAAGCTGTGGGCAAAATGATAATACCCTATATTTTCTGCTGCCTGTATAGAAACAATTTTACCTATCGTATTGGAATTTAAAATTTCTTTAAGCTTTGTATAAAGCGGTGCATATCTGAGAACATGACACACAAGCACATGACGTTTATGCAAAAGAGCCAGGCGTTCCAATTCTCTGCATTCGTCCAAATCAGGCGAAATCGGTTTTTCTAAAAGCAGATGATAGCCTTTTTCTATTGCCGACTTAGCCAAATCAAAATGCTGATGATCCATAGTACACAGCAGAATTACATCGGCAAGCTTTGGCTGTTCAAGCAAAGCCTCGCCGCTTGAAAAACACATATTATCGGCAATCCCGTATTCCGAACGCACTTCATCAACCTTTTCGGAGTCAACATCCGCAACCGCCACTAATTCGGCTCTATCGTTAAAAACCTTCAGGTATTTTGCATATACGTTTTTCCCGCGGTTTCCTGCCCCGATTAAGGCAACTTTTACTTTTTTATTCATAAATATTCACATCTAAATCATTTAATTATTTTATATACCATAAGACAAAATTAAAAAGCAGAATAACAACAAACGGACGCGATATATTTCGTTTTTCAACGAAATATATCGCATATAAATTTTATTTTCTTATTCTTGCTTTTTCATTTCCTGATATCAGCCTAAAATACCAAGCAATATTTTTCTTAATGCAGCTAAATCAAAACTGTCAATTACACCGTTATTATCTACATCTGCATTTTCCGTTTCTTCCGAAAGATTGGCTAATACACTCTTCAGGTGAATCAAATCCCTTATGTCCGTAGTTTTATCACCGTTCGCATCACCAAGTACCTTCGGCGCCGCTTCTGTAAAATAAGACTTTGTTTCATTGCCAAATTTCAGCATCTCAGGCGAGGGCGGATTGTCACCCAAATCACTTGTAATTGCAACCGGTTTGCTGACTATTATGCTTCTGCCTTCTTCGTATATTGCCTGTCCTTCACTGTTGTTTCCTGCTGTCAAATATAAAGTATAGGTATTTATAGCTGTATTATCCAACTCAGCAAAGCCACCTACAAACGGGAAATAAACATATCCTTCAAACCCGGACTCTAAAACAGGTCCGTATTGTGAAGCAAAGCCGACACTTTCCCAAGTCGAACCTCCCCTTTTCAGAGCATATGCAGAACCGCTGTATTGATTTTTACCATTGATATAAACCTGTATACCATAAGGCTTGCCGTCGTTTTCAGTCTTAACATAAAGCATCATACCGTGTGCAGCAATATCATTTTCTTTAACCTTAATGTATATAGGATCGTTTAATGCACAGCTTCCTTGTTCATTGGTATAAGTTAATGTGGTAAATTTAAATGCGCTGCCCAGCTTAAATCCCGAAGAATCAATAGCAGGTCTGACTCTTTTCTTATAATGATTTCCGCTTATCGGATAAATTTCGTTTTCTTTATCAAAGGGAATTGTTGGATCAGAGGCATTAAAATTAAGATCATAATCCATAGCCACCGCTTCAGTTAGCGTTCCGTTATATTGCGGCGCTTTTTTCCCGAAATAATAATATGTCCAATCACCGCAGTCTATTTTTTCAGCGTTCGGAATGCCTTCACTTGTAACAATAATCGGCTGACCGACTGTAATATAATCTCCATCAGTATATGTACCATTTCTCAACAGTTGCACGCTATATCCCTTAACCTTACTTGTTTTCTGCAACGGCTGCTGTGTTATAGCGTCAAACGGAATATATATGTATCCATCAAAGCCGGACGGTAATTCACCGCCGTATTTATCATAATTCAACTCTTGCCATTCTTTATCATCTTTGTTTAATGTATACCATTTACCAGAATATGAATATGCACTGTTGGTATCCGCAATAATATAAATCTGCGGTTTTGTTGCTATACCGTCATCCATTGTTTTGGCATACATAAGCATACCCTTTCCGCCGCCTACGGGGTTATTATCGGCAAAATAGAATTCACCTCTATTTTCCCCATCTGAAATTATTTTTACTGCTGTACCAAAGGTTTTTAATGTGTCGCTATTGTCTGCTTCGGCTGTGAAATTTACTATCGGATACGGTATGGATCTGGTTGCCGAAAGAAACGTGCCCGTTGTTGTTGTGTCTTCTACTGCAAAGTAGACATACTCCGTTCCGTCGCAATTTATTGATTTTGCGTTCGGAATGCCATCACTTGTAGCAATAATCGGCTGACCGAGTGTGATATTATTATTTTCGTAACTGCCGCCTTTAAGTAAATATAAATTATATCCGGTAATTTTAACGGTGTCATCCAACTTCAAATAATTACTGAACGGAATATATATATAGCCCTCAAAGCCGGATTCTAATTCACAACCGTAATTGCTATAAGTCTTTTCCTGCCAACTTTTATCGTTTTCAGTTAATATATACCATTTACCATCCTTATTAGCCTCGGCATTAAGATTATTTTCACCGGTGATATAAAACATAGGTGTTGTCGTTTTACCGTCAGCTTCTGTTTTTGCATACATAAGCATACCTTTTCCGCCGCTTATAGGATTACTTTCGGCAAAAAACAATAGTCCGGGGTTGCCTGGAGTTATTTTCAGCGCTGTACCAAAGGTTTTCGACACATTGCTATTATCTGTTTCATATGTAACATTATTTGTTTTCTCCGGTGTGGATCTGGTTGCCGAAAGAAACTTGCCCGTTGTTGTTGTGTCTTCTGCTGCTCTTACAGGAACTTTGCTGACAAAAAATACTGTTGACAGCAATACAAATGCGAGTGTGGTTGCCAAAATTTTTTTCATTGTCTACCATTCCTTTATATATTATTATTTTTACATAACGCTTATACGCTATGTGAAAACCAACATTTACCTATACTGCTCTTAAAACATAATTACAAATTGACAATTCGATTTTGTCATTGAAATAATATAACACCGAAAAGTTGCCCGGATATTATTCTTGCCTTTCCACCTTATACTCATAAGTTACATAATTGACTGTAACCGCAGTACCGTTGGAAAATACCGTTCTTTGTACCGAACGATCGCAATTCACAAATTCGTGCGAAACCATTTCGCACAGGCAAAGCTCTTTTTGCAAAGAGGATACCGCCTCTATTTTCCTGATCTCGTCCTTGTCGGCGTTAATATCAAGATATGCCGGATTTCCGTTTAAAATAGCGTCTAGATAGCGGTTTTCATTTATCGGTGCATTTTTATCATCGCGCATTGTCCACGGAACTATGAAACAGTCGTGATAAACAAGATTAAATAGCGGGAGATATATTCCCCAGCTTTTAAGATCGTCCCGAGCACCTCTGTATGGGGTATGATGGCAAAGAACCAAATAAGGTAAAAAGCTATCAACGGCAACCTCACTGCTGATAATCATACCTCTTGCGGCTAACAGCGCCATGCTTTTCTGTCGGAATTCAATACAATCTTTTTGCGTCATAGTATGTTCGGGATTGCTGCATTCATCTAAATGCACACAGGAAAATACATCTAAATAAACGCCGTCCGGATTTATTCCCATTTCATTTAGACTGTCGTAATTTCTTGCAATATAATATGGTGCAAGCATTTGACAAAGATAGCTTTGGTCGCCGCCGTTCCATGTACATTCGTGTTCTACCGTTCCGTCTACACACTGAACGGAATTATTTTCGTCATATGTTTCGGCGTCAATGTAATAATCGCGATATTGGTCGTGAAGTGCGAAAAGAATATTATTTTCCTTACAGAAATTTTGCAAATCCGCAAAATCTTTAGCTCCGCCGGCTTTTTCACATGGCGGAAGAATATCGGGGTGCAAATGGTCATACCCGTCCTTTCCCCAACCGTCTAAATGCAGATACGCTTTTCCGAGACCTGATTCTTTAAGCTGCCTGAGCTGCTCTTTGCGTTGAGAAAATGTTGAAAATCGGTAGTTGTTTTCCGGATGCTCCTTATCATAAATTACGGCCTCCGGTCTGACATCATAGTATATATCGGTATGTATAATCGGCGAACCTATTAAATCGTCAATTTTGGCATTTTCCAATCGCTTTTGCGCGAGAGTTAAAAGCTTTCCCTGCTCCTTAACATATGAGCGATAGGTTTTACATACCTTTACATAATCACAATCTGATATAAACTGCGTATGAACAACTCTCCGATAACCGATTTTCCCCAGCGAAGGCTTCCACATTAAAAATATTTCGGTCGGCCCGTCCTGTGCAGGATGATAATAACGATAATTACAGTCGTAAGGTGTTTCTAAAATAGTTATGTATCCCTCTGTATGGTCAACCTGGGAATACCAAGGCATATTTGCACCGGCCTCACAAAATCGGTAAAAATCATTATTGCAGATTTCAGTATCCCAATTGCTGGGTATCATAATTCCCATGAAATTCGGAAACAAGGTATACGAATTTTCGTCTTCCCTTTTCCATTCATAGGGTACAGGCCAGCGAATTTCAGAAATATTATCAATTTCCTTTATCGGTATCAATTCAAAATAAAGCCGTCCGGTTGTTTTATGAACCCAAATCAATGTTCTCAAATGCAACTGATATTTTTTTCCGTCTGCAATCCAATCGTGGTAATCAGCCCTTATTCCGTAACCGACTCCGTTTTCAAACGGAACACAATTAAAATGCTCGGCATCTTTAAAATAAAAGGTTTTTATTTTATTGTTCTCGTCTAAAACATTGATTAACGGGTCAAAATCTGTTCTTTGTTTCCACTGCTTACGACCGCTTATGACATTGACGCTGTTATCCTCCGGGTTAAATAAATATTCACGCCCTTTAACGGTAATTGATTTCATACTTCTATGCTCCTAATCTATTTTCATCCCATCATAACCCATTTTTAAATTCCAAGGTAATGAATCAAAATATTTTTGGGTTTCCTCGTGTGACAATTCGTTTAAATGGCTTATATGTGTCACATAAATCGGTGTGCCTTTTTTAATAACCGCACATTTATTAAACTCCTCTATCATAAGTAAGAGGTTTTCAAAATCCAAATGACCGTCTTGATGATACGGTAATTTGCAAGTACAGTAAGTACATTCAATAACGATATAATCCAATTGAATATCAAACCGCCTTAAAAAATTCCATGTTTCGGCATTATACCAACCGGTATCAACCGCATACAAAAATTTTTTTCCGTTTCCCTTTTGTATAATATAATTAAATCCCAATTCATTTGTTGCAAAACCAAAATGACTGGATAAAATCGGAGTTACAGCTAATCCTCCGATTGAATAGGTTACAAACGGGTCAAGAGGCATAAGATTGAAATGCGTGAAATAATCAGGTGCGTCAGCGTGAGTATGATCCTTATAAATAGGGAAAATCCACCTAATGCCCTCTAATGCTTCTTTTGAACCGTAGATATTTAAAGGCTTGTTACAAACGGATTTGCCGCTGTTATGCGTCATTAAATTTGACAAAGATATATGGTCGTCATGGAAGTGCGTTAAAAACACATTTTCAAGATTTACAAGATCAATATCTTCGCGCAGCACCTGTGCATAAATATCCGGACCGAAATCTATAATATTTTTTTCGTCAATTAAAAAATCGGTTCGCGTACGGATATTTTTACCCTTTGCCGCTCTCGCTTTTCTGCAATTTTCACAGTCACAAAAGGCTGACGGTATACCCTCTGATGCAGATGTGCCCAGCATAATTGATGTCATTATAATTCTCCATACATTTTAATCTTTCTTGGTTTCCTATATACCTGCATAAATGTTCTCCTGTGCAATCGGATTGTAAACCGACAACCCGATTACACAGAATACTACATTTTGAATCGAAGACCCTTTAAGGGTTAATTTATCCGACGGTCTTTTTAATACTTTCCTGAATCAAAGGCTTCATACGGTCAACCGCATTAGCGGGCGCAATTTTCTCGTTAAACATAATATCAAAGAATTTGCCGCGGTTTTCAGTATAGAAGCCGGTCAATCCGTCAACCAGTGTATAACTGAATTTGCACTGTTTTAAATACTCATTGCGTATTTTAAGATGTTCATCAGATATCCATTTTCTTCTTTGTGTCCGAAATGCTTCAGAAGCATTTCTAACGGCAGTTGCAACATTATATTCATAAATATAAGCAACTGCTGCCCCAACATTTTTAGCACAAACCGGAACGCCCCTTCCTTCGGCTATAACCGGAGCATAGTAAGGATCGGAGTTTCTCCACTTCGGCATAGGAACCATTCCTATAGCGTCTGACATTTTATTGTACGCGTCTGTTCCTCCCATAGCATTTACCGGCTTTTCAAGAAACATTGCAGTTTTACGCTCAATGAATTCGGTATAACCCGAATAAGGAGATAGCCAGTTATTATATTTGCAATCATAGAGCAGCTTGAGTCCCGCCATACCTGCCTCATCATCAAAGCATGGGTTCCATTTGCCGTTATTATTCTGTTTGATTACGGTATTGCCCGCTGCATTAAGGAAAGAGAAGTAATTCCACATTGAGAAGCCGTATGTCTTTACAGTCTTTCCGTCTGCTGCATATGTCGTCGCTTTTTTGGCTACATCCTTAAATGTCTCAAAATTCCAGTTGTTTTTCAGGTAATATTCAGTATACGGATCCGGAATGTTATTTTCTTTGAAGTATGTTTTGTTATAGAAAACATACTGTTCATCAAACGAAACCAGCGGACTGCCGTAAATCTTTCCGTTAACCTTAAAGAAATCAGGTGCAAACATAGAAGTTCTATTGTAGCTCCATGCAGAATCGCTCTTATCGATGTATTTATCAATCGGTTGCAAAATATTTCCGTAAACATATCGCAATAATGTTGTGGTACCGGTTGTAATAACATCCAAATAGTTTTTCTTATCACCTGACGCGATAATGCTGACTATCTTTGCTTGTTCTTCCTGATAGCTGTAGGGAACGGTTTCTATACTCTTTAATTTATATTTTTTCTTAAATTGCTCCATAAATGCTTTTTCCCAATCCGAGATAGTAGCACCTGTAACAATTCTTAAAGTTGTTCCTTCCAAATTTCCGAAAAGTTTTTCCTGTTTAGTGCCTGAGTTCTGAAGATAATCAATCTGGTCAATCGGTTTACCTGCATTATTCGGTGTAGATTGATTGGGCGAACTTGCGGATTGATTATTTGAAGTCAGCTCATTTCCGCTATCATCCTCATATTCATATACATACTCGTAATCAACCGGAACGGAGCTGTTGCCGTTATCATCAGATTTTGGAGTTTTTCTGCATCCGACTACAGAAACAGATAAAACCGACACCAACAATAGCGCAAGTGTTCTTTTAAATTTGATATTGTTCAAAATGTTTTCCTCCTATATAGTAAATTCATGAATAAGGTTAAAACCATCGCAAACTTCTATTTGATTGCTTAGACGAGCCATATCATTCAATGTATTTTTCAGATAAAATGCAAGGTAATAACGACCGCTCTTATTGGGCAGATTCATTTGCGCAGATATTGAATATTCTGGAACATTGGTATCCGTAATGCTATCAGGTGAATGACTGTACCAACTTGTGGGATCGCCTGCCTTCACATGAGAAACCACACGATATTCATCATCTAAAATCGCAAATCCGCTTACCAAGTTAAAGCCAACTGACATTCCGTAGTTTTTCAAAGACATACTAATATTGATTTTGCTGCCGGCCTTGCTTTCACCTGCTACCGAGAGCTTTTGAGCCTCAACCTTATAGCCCAAGTGATCCCGGATAAATTCAAATGCGTTTCGTGTTACACTTTTTCCGTTGCTATCCTTAAACCAAGACGGTGCATATACAATATGGTTCTTTTCAAGCAGTTCCGGTGTAATAACTTCTCGTTTCCATGCATGCATTACACTGGTTGAATTTGCCGAAGCCTCATAATAACCATGCCAGCTGCTCATAGATGTATGACGGTGGTGAGCAGTTTCTAATATAACCTGAAGTCCGGACGGCTTACGGTTTGTTTCAATCATATTCTGATTTGTAAACATTTCTCCGTCCTGCGGTGTATAAGCCCCTTCGTTCATAACCTGTGTCCATTCGGTAGATCCGAGCTGATAACCTTCAGATTCCCAACCCGGATTACTCTGTTCACCAAACATAGCGTCGTTATTATAACTAATCATCTTATAAATCGGATCCGTTTTATCAAAGAGATTCTTATATTTAGGCATACGAATAGAAAAATACAGTTTGTTAGGAGCAGATAAGTATTTAACAATGTTGCTCATTACGGTTTTATAGTTAACGGAAGGCTGTTGATACGCATTAGCCCATTCACCGTACGAACCCACAAAACCGCAAGATATCGTATGAATTACGGGCGAATACTTTTTCACTACCGGAGCTAACTGCTTTATATGCCTTATTATGGTTTTTTCATCGGCATTTTCATCCAATTTTAAAAAGCTGGTACAGTAGCAAAACCGCAGCATCAGTTTGATTTTTTTAGCCTTGCATCTCTCAAAAAACTTTTCAATGGCTGCTATCCCTTCTGCCGGTATTGAAGCAGAACGATTATACTTTGTTAAATAAACATACGCCAAAGCCAATTTACAAGGTTCTTGATATGAGTTCACATAAATACTGAATTTATCATCAAAATATTTGTCCATATCCGAAGCTTGCATAGCCTCTGTAACATCCCAAACAATTTCTGTACGGAATCCTCTGTCCGGGTTCTCCAGCAAAAGCAAATCACCGCCGGAAGTTAATGGGGCAAAGGTTTTATTAACAGCAACTGGTATTTTTTCAGTGACCGTCTGATTATTGTTTGGGTTATTATTTCCCTGTTGATTATTGTCAACGGTGTTTTGGCTATCAGAGGAACTCGACGTTGAAGAAGAATCAGATGGCTCCCTCTTTTTCTTAATAACAATTATCTTTTTCTTTCTTTCGGTCTTTGACGATACTGTGCTTGTTGTTGAGGAATCATCGTTTGAACGGCAACCGACCGAAGCAACTGAAAAAATCATTACTAAAGAAAGGATAATTGCCAAACTACGGATGTGATATTTCATCATTCCGCCTCCTTAACATCGTTTCTTCTGCGCTTGATTAAAAGGAAAGCTTTAAAACCTGCAAGCATTGAAAGCACGGCAATAAATACAACCGAAACAACGCCTAATATTTTCTGACCGGTTTTCGGCAATCCACCGTTATCGGGAGTAAAGTCCCAGTTCTCGAAACCATCATCATCGGTGCTGCCATCGCCCCATGTAATATCACCGATAGCGCCATCCGAATTATCCAAACTTACATTTGCATAGTCATATATTGCTATGGGATCACCCGCCGAATCAAGGGCTGTAACTAAAACCGCATACTGAACATTTTCCTCTAATCCGTCAAATGTTATCTCGGCAGCTTTGGTATCTTCTCTTTTGAGCAGAATATAATTCAACTCATATGTTACAGAGTTCGATGTCTTTTTGTATAACTCCGCCCTATAGGAAGCAGCTCCGGGATACGCGTCCCAAGAAATATGCAACGATGAGTCCGAATAATCAGATTCCTCAGTAGTGTGTATCTCGTAATCCAATGTGGTATAATCCGGCAAAGTTTCAATTGTATCACCAATGTTAACCTTCTTAATAACATCTTCCTTTTTAAGAACCGCGCCCGTGAAAATATCTCTCGCTGCATTTGTATCCCCATTTAAATATACTGCCGTTCCAGAATTATTGTTTTCGGTAACCAGTAACGGTAAGCCTAATACAATTTCACTTCCGCTCGTTTCCGGAATATAAATATGTGCTGTCGTAATGCTGTAATCAGAAGTAATCGGCTTGCCGGAGGGAGAATAAAGCGAGGAATAATCAAAACGTATATATCCCTCAAAGCCGGCGGGAAGATCAAAATAATATGAATCAATGGGTGCAGAAGTCCATGTGTCGCTTCCCTTTTCCATTAACAAACACATTCCGCTATATATAAAAGCAACTACAGTTCTGCCATCGGGATCAGTAAAATTAAATAATAGCTTTGTGAGCTTCGTAGGCGAATCACTCGGCATTTTCACATAGAAAAGAACGCTTTCCGCTCCCGAATTGGTTTTACTGTCAAAATTAAATGACGCTAAAAGATCACTATTTTCGGCTATGCTTCCGGTCTTCCTTGTTAATGAAAAACTCGGATGTTTGGTGAGCCCGATTGCACTATCAATTGCCTTAGCATTGGTGCATGTCGGGGAATCGGTATCCCAGTCAGAAAATGCTTTCGTCGAAATCGGCTGACCGTTATGAACTGATTCGGCCAATTTTGTTGTTTTCACCGAAGTAATTTTTGTTGCACCGTAATTTATTTTTTCGCCTTCATATTTACCGATGTCATAATCATCATTGTCTTCGTTTCCAGAATTTCCTCCGGAATTATTTCCCTCAAACAAATCATATGAGGTATCGCCTATGGTTACTTTGTCAGCGGTTGGTTTCCCGTTCTTCAATCCTGACGAAGTCACAACTATAGGTGCACTCATAACAACCGGTGTTCCTGATTGTGTGGTATACCATGCCTTGCATCCGATATATTCATCCGATGATGTGATTGATGTAGGAAGTGTGACCCGTTCATTCGGAATATACACATAGCCTTCAAATCCGGCCGGAAGTGTCGGACCGTAATTTTCAATAGCTGTTTCCTCCCAGTCCTTTGAATCCTTACTAAGTATATACCAACTGGTATATCCCCACTGATATCTTGCATGTATTTCTCCGTTTGAATCTTTAATCACCGGATAAAGCGACAAATGAGTCTCTTTTTGATTGTCAGGCGCCTTTACATAGTAAATCGCGCCAACCGAATTAGTAACAGGTTTACAATGAATTTCTGCATAATCAGTAACAGCTAGCAAAGTCCCCAAGGGTAGTTTTGATGAATTCGGAGCCGGAACTGCCATTCCCTCGATCACAACGCCAGCCGGAAAAGATTCATCCGTTTCAGCAACTTCTAATTCTGTTTGCAGATCTTCTGCAACATATTTTGCAGGTATAACGGTTGTATATACTTCTGCGGCAAATACACCGGTATAACAAGAAGCATACAAACAAGCTGCTGCCAAAACAATGCTTACAATAATTGAAAGTTTTTTCATGATATTAACCTTCTTTCTTAATATTTGAAATGTCGAAGAATAACATAACCATTGTATTCCTCAATCTCATTTCCTACTTTTGCCAGTTCGTTCATACTGTTCTTTAAGTAAAAACACAGACTATACTCTCCGCGAGCAACCGGCATCTCAAGTTTTCCTTCTACCTTATGGATTAAAACATTGTCATCAAATGCATTTTGCGGGTCGTGACTATACCATGTTTCCGGATTACCTGTCTCTATACTCTTGATAACCTTATTATCCGAATCTAAAATTGCAAAACCACAATGCATATTGAAAGCCGCGGAAAATCCATAATTTTTTAGCTCAACTTTAATATTCACTTCAGCACCGGGTGATATTTCTTTATCAGCAGAAAAATTTTGCAAAACAATCTGATAACCAAGGTGATCGCGAATGAACTCAAATGTGTTTCTTTTAATTGAATTACCCTTGTCATCTTTAAAATAGTTTGGGTTATATACAATTTTATTTTTTTTGAGCCATTCAGCGGTGATTTCTTCCTGTTTCCATCCGTACATAACGGTTGTGTTCTCTTGCTCAGCCGAAATCTCTTTATACCCATGCCAACAGCTAAATGAAGTAAACCTATGGTGCGCCATTTCAAGTATTGCTTCTTTTCCATCTACCATGCGTTTTGTTTCTACCAAATTAACATTCACAAACAATTCGCCGTCTTGCGGAGTATAAGCTGCCTCTCGTGTTAACTGCTCCCAATCTTCTTTCAGCTCTCCGTTTACCTGAAATCCTTCGGACTCCCAGCCTTCACGCGTTTGCTCACCGAAAAAAGCACAGCTATCAATACCGATTCTATCGTAATACGGTTTATAATCGTTCATATAATTCTTATAAGTCGGTAAACGCAACTGATAGTACAAACCGCTCGGGAAAACTAATTCGTGCAAAATTCTCCAAAGGACATTATAATAGTTAACCGGCGGCATTTGGTAGCAAGGAGCCCATTCACCGTATGCGCCCACAAATCCGCTCTGTAAAGTATGTATTACATCCGCATTCCTTGCAACCAATTGTCTCAATTGTTGTATATGGCGCGCTATATTGGCTTCGCCAGCTCCGGTTTCCAGAGCCAAAAAACTATCACAATATGCAAAACGCAGCATAATTTTCATTTTTCTTTCGCGTAACACGTTGAAAAATATCTGTAAAACTTCTAAAGCTTCTTTCGGCAAGTCTCTGTCCCGATATGCTGTCAAATATGTATATATCATATCTAACCTTATTTTTTCATCTTTGCACGGCAGACAATATATATCCAATTTATCTTCGATATATTTTTTCGGATTTTCACTTTCTGCTGCCTTATCAACATACCAAACTGTTTCCGTGCGAAAACCTCTATCCGGGTTGCCGACCAAATCATCAATTTGTTTTCCATATCGTGGCACAAATTTTTCTGTTACAATACTCATAATTTCCTCCACTTTGCAAATTTAAAGCCGACCAATATCTGCACCGTATAAGTGCTGAAAAATAACGCTTGTAAATGCTCAATTGATTTCTGCACTATAAAACTTAATCTATACGAACAATATCATATGGTCCTACGCTCATATCCTCATATTTTTCAGTTTCATTTCCGGTGTTTGATACAATTACCGTTCCGTTTTCATAATACATAATGCTTAATGCTCCCACGTACTGATGTTTCAGAATAGAAACATTCTCCAAGCCGTTTTGCACTTCATATAAGCATTTCATAGACTTTTTAATTGTATCTTCCCACATCTCATATTTTGAATTATAAAGAAATGAAAGTTCGCTGTTTTTTAATTTGTTATTGTCGCAAGATGTAATTCTAAATGTTGGGCAAACTCCGTTTTCGCCGCAAAACCTGATAAGCTGCTCGACAGAGTATTCTTCGTTTATAGGCTTTGAACACATTGTCACATATCCATGCAGCACCATCGTGTAAAATGGTACTGAGTAGGAAATAATATTTTGATTACTGGAAGAATCGGGGATTTCACATAGCATTGTTGAATTAAACAACGCATATATGTTGCCGCCATCCACAGCAACCTGCCTCTGTTTTTGCGATCTGAAAACACAGCTTTGATAGGTGTTCACTAACTGCTGACGGTCGCTGTTTATCTTATCCGAAAAATCGCTGTAAATATCCGAACCTAAGTTTTCATATAACACACCGATTTTTGTGGCCTCTTGCATTTTTTCAGTCAGTTTATTATTTAAGGAAATTATTGACGAGGATTTTCTGAACAACCACTTTGTCGAATCATTCCATGCCCCGGTACTGAGTTTGCCGGATTGTCTTACGACAGTCAAATTATTCAAACCGCTTATATAATCCGATCCCTTAAAAAGTTTTCCTGCATTCGCATAATTTCTTACTAAATCTACTGAATAAAAAATACGTTTTTCCCCAACTTTTTTAATTAGTTCATCAAGTCCCTTCTGACCACCGAGTTTTTTGCTGATGCTATATCCCGCTTCGGAATTGCCATGGTATCCATTTTTCGAAAAGCCTATTAAAGAATAAACCGTATTATTTATTCCTAAGTCTTTGAGATTACTTTCTATCTTTAATAAGTCTGAAAATTTATTTGCAGCAATTGAACTTTTGAAGGATAGGCCGAAAAAATTTGTTTTTTTGTATGTAAGACCAAATGCTTCTATATAAGGAAATATTTTAGATGCATTTTTAGTCAATTCAAATTTTTTAACAAGATAGCTCTGATAAAGCCTTGCCATTCCACTATAATCAGCTTCGTCACCGGAAAGAAAATAATAACAAACTTTTGGATTTTCTGACGATACTGTATTATCTACTAAGCGCACCGAGCGTGTTACAGAGCCTTTATCAACAATTCCCGTCAAATCCGATTCGCGATACGAAAACGAAGGATATACAGTAGAGTAACCAAAACTGTTCATAGCTGACGAGGCTTTAATTCGCGCCAATGCTTCCTGTTCTGTAATAATGCCAAATATAGCATCAGAACCGCATTTAATACCGAAAACCGGCATTTTAATGCCCTCCCGGTGTGGCAATTGTGATAAAGTAACATCAACCCCGCCATCATAACCATACACAGGCTCATCATAGTCGGTATTATTTTCTGTAATATTTGCAAAATCAACAATACCGCCGCTGCCATCCGGCAAAAACAAATAACCGGAATCTGTCGGAGAACCTGCCCCCATCAATGGCATCAAGTCGATTTGACAGACTTTTGAAGTCCCATATTCTTTAATATGCTTATAATCAATAGTGACTTCTAAATATTTGCTTTTCAATGTTACTATAATTGGGATACTGAAACGATGATTTTCATTTACAAAATTGTAAATAACTCGAAAGCCTGTTGTTTCATTATTTTTTACAATAGTTTTGATTTTAAATGTCTTGGGAGATACAGAGCCCTCATAACTGTTAACAGTAACTATATTCCTGAGTTCATCAAAAAACGACACTACAATCTGCGAGTTAAGCCGCGCATCATCTGAATCGCCGGTTTCAGGATTTGAATTCCAAAGTTTATTACTGTGTTTATCAAGAACGCTGATTACTGCCGTATTAGGATTAACATATAATCCCAAATGATTGTTCTCACAAACCAGAATCGAATCATCCACCGGTGCTGCACCGATTTTTGTTGATGGCACTATTGCTATTATGAATGATGAAATGACGATACAAAGCATAACTGCAACGCCTTTTCGTAACATTTTATTTGCCCTCATAACAACAACTCCAAAACAATATTTTTAACAAAACCGATGATTTGTTGTGATGTGCTAAAAAGCATTAAGGCCAAGAACGCCACAGCAAGAATAGCAAGAAAAGTTACTATAGCCAATACAATTGTTTTTGTGACTGTAAACTGCTGACAAACCATCATACTCAAAAAGGCCAGAAGTAAAAACCAAGCCATTGCTAATGTACTCAATGTAGAGTATAAGACCGTTTCATCAATGGAAAGAACATTTGAAAATAAAACTATCATTGGCTGTAATATTACATACGGTAAAATAGAATAGCAAGTCATTATCCAAATTTCACGAAATGATCCTTCTCCATCAAACAATGTGCATACCGCCCAATTACAAACATTCCATAATGCAACCGCACCGACAGAAGTTAAAAAGACCGAAATTATATTTACCTTCACTTCATTAGATGAAAGAAAAAGATAGCCCGTTTTTGAAGAAGAAAACATATGCACTAAAAAAAACAAAAATAAAATAATATTTGCAATAGTCAGTGATCCTTTTTTTTCATACTTCACATCATTCAGAGCGTCAATGGGATGAGTTAAAAGACGAAAAAGAATATAAATTTTTTCCTTATTTTGAATGCTTAACACTTTCTTTTCTTCATTCATCATTAACGCCCCCTTCTATTAGTCCTATATGACAAGAGCCACAGCCTGATTTTTTTTATACCAATAATAATAACGGTAATTACTATAATTACCACGGGTAAAATCCATAGTAAATTATTGCGTAAAAACTCTTTCCTGTTTTCTTTTAAAGCCAAAGAGTAATAAAATCTGTCATTACCTTTTTTCAGCATTTTCATTGCCTTTTCAGTATCACCGCGCTGCAAATATGCCCTGCCAATACTTCGATACGCAATCGTATAATTACTGTCATAACTGAGAATGTTTTCCCACTTATTTACCGATTCTTCATATTTACCGGCTTTATAGTACGCCAAAGCATCAATTACTTTTTCAATGTACTCAGTAGGAGTAAAAAATGTTATCCTTCCAGTTTCCGAGTCTAATACCAAGAAATCTTTACCGCATTTTTCGATTGCTCGTGCACTAATAAATTGACCTAATGTGCTGCCCTTGCTTCCGAAAACACATATTAGATTACATTCGCTGTCATACAAGAAAACGCGTTGCCTTGTTTCATCCAAAGCAGCAAACATTCCGTCTTCATCAGCGCAAACATCAACAAAATTGCTCTTGATAAGCGTGTTATTTTCATAGGAGGTTTCTAAATCGCCATAGCTTACTTCACCGCGTTGTATTTGCGGAGTAACCAAAATATTGGTTCCCATCGCATTCATGCATTTAATTTCATTACCCTGTTCTACGCCGATTGCGGTAGTATAAATCAACTGTTGTGTTCCAATAAATAAATTATTATAAGCTACAGGTAATATCTTCTCGGTGTAATTATACTGTTCCTCAGAAAATATGCGTTTCCACATTGCTTTTAGCCTTACCCCAATTGAGACCGTTACCTCATTAGGAGAAAAAAAGCCTACAAACTTGTCCTCTGTATCATATTGTAAAATTCCTTGATAAATATCCGAAGAAACAATATACACTATTCCCTCATTATCTGCTACGACTTTTTCCGGTCTGAATTGCAAATTTTCATTAACGGCAATTATATCATTACCTGTAATATTTCTACGCACATTATTATTGCTATCCAGTGCAATAACTCTGGAGTTTCCTGTATCACAGATGTATAAAAGTCCGTCATTTCCAAAGAAGATTCCATTAGGGTTTGACAACGCACTTTTTTCACCCTGTATCAAAACCTCATTTACAATTCGCGTCACATGTAAGTTTTTGTCTACAACAATAATTCTGTTATTTCCGGTATCTGATATATAGATATTTCTATTTGAATCTACATAAATATCTTGTGGCGTTGAAAACGCACCTGTTTTCAAAGAAATACCGCTGATAAATTTACTTGGCACATAAGCCTCCGGCGAAGCATAGGAATTTCCATTTGCATCATACATATAAGCTGTGCCTGTCGAGAGTGCCTGACACGGAAAAGCTAAAACCGTTACAAGAAAGACGGCAATAAATATTATTTTCAACTTTGTCATTACCGTATTCACCATTCCCTAACCTTTAATCCCGGAATATGTCATTGTTTCTATGACAGAGCCTTGACATATTAGAAAAACAACAATTGGCGGCAGCATCATTACTACTGTTCCGGCTGCCGCAACACCGGTTCTTGAAATTCCGCCCGAATTCAATTGAGCTAACATAGTTGGAAGCATTTTTAAACTTTCACTGTATGTAAACTGACTTCCCGAAAGAGGCCATGTCGCTATAAAGGTGAAAATTGTCAAAGTGAATAATGCAGGTTTTACCGAAGGCATAATAATATAAAAGAATGTTTGTATTTCGTTGGAACCATCTATATTAGCAGCCTCTAGAATATCATTTGGGATTCCGCTCATAAACTGAATCATCAAAAAAACACCAAACGACCCAGCCATAGCCGGCAGCAGAATTGCCCAATAGGTGTCGAGCATTCCGAATTTTGACATCATCATATACCTTGGCAGCTCTGTAACATCCGCACTGAAAAGAATCGCAAAAACAATTACAACAGATATAATTTTCTTGCCGGGAAATTCTTTTTTCGCCATAGGATAAGCCGCAAGTGAAGCAATTAAAATATATCCGGCAGTTGCAATTACCGTAACTGTTACGCTATTAAATATGTACCTTTCTACAGCTATGGTTGACTGAGATTGTAATCTGATGATATTTTTAAAATTTTCAAAAGTCGGATGATAAACAACAAACCTTGGCGGGAATAAAAACAACTCGCTAACCGGTTTGAATGCGTTGATAATAGAATAGTATATCGGTAACGCTATAAAGACTCCCATTAAAGCAAGGAAGAAAAAAGAAATTGCATTGCCGTACTTTGAGCGTGTTACCCGTTTGGAACTCAATTATTATTCCACCTTTCATTCTGATGATAGATTTCGAATTGCTTTATTTATTACCATCCATGACAATATCATAATTGCAAACAAAACAACCGCTACTGCCGAAGCATATCCCATTTCCAATCTGTTATTACTATAATCTTGAATATGAAGAACAAGTGTATGTGTTGAATAATCAGTACTTGGGAAGCCTGTTAACGCAGAACACTGAGCGCCAATAGCAAATGACCCGGAGATTGTAAGTACAGCACCTATGAGAAGCTGTGGTGCCATTTGCGGCAATGTGATATACCATAGCTCCTGCCAACGATTTCGTATACCGTCAATACAGCCCGCCTCAAAATAAGAGCGATTTAATGACTGAAATCCGGCAACAAAAGAAAGAAAACCGGCACCCATGCTGCCCCACAATACAACCACTACTACTACATAGAAGTTGTACGAAGGATCTGTAAGCCATTGAATCGGTGCAGTAATTATCCCCAACTTGAGAAGAAAGCTATTTATCAAGCCATACGCATCACCACTGAATAAGTAGGTCCACATAACATATGATGCACCGATCAAAGACGGAGAATAAAACAAAAATGTTAATATTGTTCTCGGGATTCGTCCCAAGTCATTTATAAGCCAGCCTATACCAAAGCTTAATATGTAACCTAGCGGACCTGTCACAACAGCAAACAACATTGTATTCATAAAAGCCTTAATAAATACATCATCGTCCAAAAACATTCTTAAATAATTATCCGCGCCTATCCAATGGGGAGTTTGAACCATGTCAAAATTTGTAAAACTAAAACCGACTGCCATCGCAATTGGAATGATAGTGAACACTATAAACAAAATCAGCCAAAACGATAAAAAAGCATAACAAGTTCCATATTTGGCAAAAAAAACTTTTGCTTTTTTCATTGCTTATCATACTCCTTAGTCAGTTTCAATTCTTTCATTTTACGTTGTAATTCATAATCGGTTTCTCTGCCATATCGGTAAATTACATCCCTTGAGTTCTCGTAATCATAAACTACGCGCCTAAAGGCATTTACAAAATTTCTGTTCAAATAATATGTTGCCGGTGATTGCTGGAAATGTTTCAAAACCTCTCGTTGCGAAGAAAGTGCAACATATTCTTCCTCACTCCATGACATGGTTTTCAAAACATTTTTGTTTGCCGGGAAATATCTGGAGCCTTTCCCGATTCGGCTTTCACATTCAAAGGCAAATTCATTTTGAACTTCGTCCGATGTCCACCAATTTAAAAAATCAAATGTTTCATCGACATTTTTCGATGATTTAAAAGCTATCGCACCACTTACTTTTCCGGACTCTGAACGATTCGATGAGCCGTCATTATTTACCGTTGCCGGTATCGGATACATACTCCAAAGCCCTTCTATCTCTGTGGCGCTTATTGTAAGTGAATTATAAAAATAAGCTGTAGATATCAGCATAGGAATTTGCCCTGTACGGAAGCGATTTAGAGGATCAGCAGAAACAGGTACTCCCCATCTTGTGAAAAATTCAGTAACCTCATGAAATGCGGTAACGGATTTTTCAGAAGTCATTTTCGTAGAGGAAAGATCATCTTCATATAATTCTCCCCCGTTTTGCAATAGAAACGTCTCATATAACAATTGCGTATCTCCGATACTTGTCTGCATGCCGCCTTTTTGCAATTTTTTCAAAACATTATAAAAATCATCCCATGTTTCGGGAACTTTCAAATTATATTCTTCAAAAATATCATTGCGGCAAAAAAGCATATTATAGCATTGCACTTCAGGTAGAGCAAATACCTTGCCATTATAGCTTAAAGAAGTAAATGCCGTTTGATAATATCTATCCTCGATTTCGGAAAAATTATTCATTTGCTTTAAATCCAGCAGAGCATTTCGGAAATACAAATTTGAAATAACGGTTTCGGGAACAAACAATGCAGCATCAGGTCCCTTACCCGAAACAAAAGCTTTCAAGATAACTGCGGAATCCATTAGAGAGAATTTAACCGATATCCCTGTTTTTGTTGTAAATTCATTACGCGATAATTGATTGATAATCTGAGCTTGATCGCGTCCCGTTGCAAAACCAAAAACATCATATCCGTTTGCAGTTACCCAAACATTAATGCTTTTTTTATTTGTATCATTTGTATAATCGGAAGTAAAGGATGACATAAAGCTTTTTATCCTAAAAGCAATTTTATCCCACAGACCCACTTTATCAGTTTGCCCTTGATAATTTAGTGAATGAATCGTAATAGTATCCAACTCTAATGGTTGTGTACTTAAACTTGAAATCAAATTGGAAACAGTATTTATTTGAGTGAAAAGGCTATCTTGCCGGACTGCCACAGTTCTGGGATTATTTATTATTTGCCTCAAGGTTCGCACAACTTGATTTAACTGTGCTGTATTACTGTTATTCGTGTTCCCGTCCGAAAAATATTTTGTAGCTTCCGCAATGGTTGTTGCGATTTCGTCGAGAGTGTCAAACAACCCAACAATATGTTTGTCTAAATCATAATCTCTGTAAGAATCAGGTGTTTCGCCTACTATTCTTATTATTTGAGTATATATCCTATTTAGATCTCTAACTGCCTTTTCTAATAAAAGCAATGCTTTCCCAACTGAGCCTTCAATCACCAAAAGCTTTATTTCATGGGTTCCTTTAGTGAGATAGACCCCCGTTTCCTCACCGTCAGATGTTTTTAAAACTTTTTCAGTGAATTTTTCAGAATAAGGAAAATCTATATCGCTACACTCTGCAAACGGAATTTTACCGTCAACTAAAAGCTGCCTGTGTGATATCTGACCTTCGTTTATATTTTGGCGATATTTAAAATCCACGCAATAATAACCGTCCGCCGGTACATCAACACTCCAAGAAATCCACTGTCCGGGCAATTGATAACCACTTCCGCCGATTATATTATAGATAATCTTTGCAGGGTCGTTAGGCGTTATCTCAGGGGAAGAACGATCATAAGATACAACTATTTCCGGATGTGACTTATATTGTGTCAGTTCAGCTTCTAAAGTCTTTGAATACTCATTATCTGAATTCCCGGTTTTTCCATTTTGCTTACAATATTCTTTCCATGAAATGTAGCCATTACTCGGAATCAATCTGACCTGACGTACAATTATACTTTCTTTCTGCATCGTAAATTTAATGCTGTGATTACCGTTTGAAATATTTATAGCATTATTTGTCACAATATTATTATTGTTTCCTAATTGAAGCTGTATTGTCTGAAAATCAATTACTTCTTCTTGTTTGGGCAAACATTCATTTCCGAATTCATCTGTATCAAAACGATTACCGGAAAATTTGTTTTTCCAAAGACGCGGCATATCAACAACTTTATTGATCTTTAAATCATCATAATCCACCATGACTTGCGGTGTCACAGTGCCGGTATTATTTGCACAATATGTAATCTCAACAAAATAATTATTGTCTTCTTTAACAGAAAAAGAATAAATTTGATCTTTATTAAGTTCCCATGTTGTTTCTGTATCTGAAATAAGAACTATACTATCAGAATAATTGTTTGTCTCTGCACACACCGGAAAAGCACAAACCATAAACAAAACCAAGAAGGCTGCCAACATTTTTTTCATAACTACTACCTCCCGTCCGTGCATTAGCCCACCAAACCGCTGCGTTCAATTCCTTGAGCAAAAAACTTTTGCGAAAATAAAAACAAAATTATAAGAGGTAAAATACAAAAGATGCACGCAGCTTGCTGCAATGGAATCCTATAATAAGCATTCTGCTGCGACAACGTCAAGTATTTATCTATTAAGGAATTAAAATCAATCAGTTGCATCGATATTGTGCGTTTGGACGTATAAAACAAATACGGACCATCATAATCCGTCCAATACCAAGAAGCAACAAAGGTGCCGCAAATAATCAAAGCTGTTTTGGCATTTGGCAACATTATTTTAAAGAAAGTTTTTAAATGGCTGCAACCGTCTATCATTGCCGCTTCTTCCAATTCGTTTGGAATTCCCAAAAAAAACTGTCGGAAAATCAAAATAAACAAACCGGACTTTAAACCCTGGCCTAATACTGCGGGTATAATAAATGAAAGCGGAGAATTTATCAACGAAACCGGAGAGGGTGTACCGATAATAAGTTTAATAATTCCATAAAAATCTAAATTTCTCATTATAAGGTAATTAGGAATGTTAATCATTTGCGGCGGCATTGCTATTGTAATTAAAACAAAAACAAAAAGTATATTGCAGCCCTTGAATTTGAACCTCGCAAATCCATATCCGGTCAATGAAGTCACCAACAATTGCGCAATGCCGCAAAAAAATGTAACAATAAATGTATTAAGAAGCGGATTCCATAATTCAGCCTCAAAAATGATTTTTTTAAAATTATCTAATGTAAAATGTTTAGGAATCCAAACGACCGTCGCATCTAAAAAATCAATCGGTGAACGAACCGCCATACTAATCATATACATCAACGGATATATAATAATAAAAGCAATATTAATAAGGAAAAACCAACGTACGACAGCCCAAACGAAATTTGAAATTCGGGTTTGTTTAATATTGATATTATTTTTTTTCATTTTATCATCTTCTTTGAAGTTATTTTTCAACAAAACCTGCTCGCTTACATAACAATAAAATCACACCAATAATAAGCAGAATGGTTAAGAAATACATCCAAAGCATCGCTGATGCAAAAGAATAATCCATATTCTCCGATGCCGTTCTTATAACATAATCAATTACGCCATTGCCTGTTTCCATGCAAGCTGTAATAAATGTATATACCAAATTTGCTAATATAAAAGGAGAAATAACCGGGAAAGTAATTTTCCAAAATGCTTCCCATCCCGTAGCCCCTTCAACATTAGCGGCTTCATAATACGATTCCGGTATTGCCAACAGACCTATCATGAAAATCAATATTTGCACACCGCTATCCCAGACAAGATCTGCCACATTCGCAACTATATCCGTTAATGTCGTCACTATCTTTTCAGCCAATCCGGCATTAACTAAAACTTCTTTAAGCATAGAAACATCATAGATTGTGCTGCTGCCAGAAACTGTACCCATATCAATCGCGCTTATACCCCGTGAGATAACCAGCCCCATGCACCCGGATGTTGTTATTATCGGAAGAAAGAATATTGCGCGCATAACTGCTCTGCCTTTAAATTTTTGATTCAATAACAAAGCCATAAACAAACTAAAAAAAACAATTATCGGAACTTTGTATGCAAACTGTTGAAAAGCAGAAACAAACCTGACAGGATACTGAGCATCAGATTTCCAAGCATCAATATAATTCTGAAAAACATTACTCATTCTTTCAAGAGCATATCCACCGGTAGGAAGCATCGTAAATTTAAAAAACGAATAATATAAAAACATCGTGACCGGTTGGATAAAAAATATCAGTAATCCAATAAGCCATAATGAAACAAAGCCAAATCCTGCTTTTTCTCTTTTCTTTAAAACGCTAAGCTTTTTCATTAAAACCATCCTTTTAAAAGCATCACTCTATGCCCTTTAATCGTTTTTTATCACTGCAAAAATATTCTGAAATTATAAATTTAAACAAAATTGTAATTATCATTCAAAAGCATACATAATAGCCAAAATATATCGTGTTTATCCTTTTTATATTATAACATTTTATACAGTTTATCGCAATATCCCAATTTGTTATAAACTTATCCAAACTTGACAATTTATTCATAGTTCGACGAAACCTTATTTGTAATTTAGATATGTAAATCACTTTGATATTTTTTTCTGTACTTTGCATATTCTGTTGGCGAAAGCGACATGATTTTTTTGAAAGTTTTACTGAAAGATTGCACCGATTGATATCCGAAATATTGAGCGACACACGACACCGGTATCTGCTGATCAACAAGCATATCGGCAGCTCTCTGCATTCGTTTTTCTATAATATAGGCCTGCAAACTGATCCCCATTTCCTGCTTAAAAATATGTGCCATATAAGAGCAACTGTAATTTGTGGTATTAGCAATGTCCTTTACGCAGGTAATACTCTCAGCATTTTCTTCGATTAGCCTTATAATTGAATATATCAAATGTTTTGAAGTGTCGGTTTTTTCATTAGGAATAGTTCTGCATTGAATACCGCTGATTCTGCGATAAATATAAATCAAAGTGATTTCAAGCAGACTTGACAACACATCTCTTTCAAAAATCCGATGAAAATATGTTTCATCGATTATCATAGTAAAAATGCGAAATATAGAACTAAAATCCTGTAACACTAAAGAATCGTTGTTTTCGAGCATTTTCTTAAACTGAACGTATTTTTCTACTGTCGGTTCGACAAAATCAAAAGAAATAAAACAATACCATAAATTATGACCTTCTATTGTTGAAATATAATGTCGTGTTCCTTTTTTTATAATTTGCAAATCCTTTTCGCGGAGATGGTACTTTTCATCACCGATGTGAAAATAACCTTCCCCCGATATAATGTAAATGATTTCATAACAATTGTTTATATGCCAGTCAACCTCATACCCTGGTCTTGCGTTTATTTCGCCTGCCTGAATAATCTTAATTGCACCAGGCACCTGAAACTCAGACGAGAACAACTCTGTAAAATTGAAAATTTCATTTTTATTCATACTTTTCATGGCTTTTTCACCCACTTAACTATGTATTTATAACATTTGAACATTACATGTTCGCACAATTTCACAGACTTTGAATCAACAAAAAGTTTCAAGTCAAAAAATTTACTTCTTCTCAAATACAACTATTATTTATGTTGAAAATTATATGATTTCATTGGTTGTATGTTTTGCTTATTACAAACATCTCAGAACAAAATTCAATCAGTATTCTGAACAAATAGAACAAGAACATAGCCGTGCTCTTATATACTGCTTTTACAAAACTTATTTAATTTTCTAACATTTTATAGTGCTTTTATTTTAGCATATTGACATATATTTTATGAATACAAAAAAAGGCACAATAATTATACTATTAGACACTTTATAAATAGCATGGGATTTTTTTACATAAATTTGAACTAAAGCTAATTATATGTACCGCCGCAAATTTGAAAAGTGCTGTTAGGAGTTTTCATCATCATGTTTTTGAAATTTGGCTTTTTATGTGTTTTATCTTGTCGAATAATTATGATAATCTGTTTTTCATTGACTTTTACCGCGCGGAAAATTATAATAAACCAAAAAACGGAGGAAAAGCCATGTCAGAGATTTATCGTGAAAAAAACAATTCCCCTATGCAGCGTGCTAAAGATCTACTTTCTAAAATGTCTTTAGAGGAAAAATTGGCACAAATGCGATTACTATATATTCCGGAAGAAGTTTTAACAAAGGAGCCGTTTCCTCTTTCATTTTTAGAAGAACATTCAGATTGTTGTGGAGCTTTATATAATTTTTGTTCTGCACCCGCAAGCACCCTCAACAAAATACAAAATTATTATATCAATAACACCCGACTTGGCATTCCTATTGCCATACATGGAGAAGGCGTGCATGGTTGTCTTCATAAAGACGGCACCGTATTTCCTTCTTGCGTTTCTATGGCAGCTTCTTTTAATCGCGAGCTTTTTGGTGAAGTTTGTGATACTATTGGAAAAGAATTAAAACAAGCCGGTATTGATACGGTTTATGCGCCAAACTTGGACTTGTCCAGAGATCCTCGTTGGGGGCGTGTTGAAGAACACTTTGGAGAAGACCCCTTTCTTACTGCTGAATTTGGATCAATATATGTTAATGAAATTCAAAAATTCAATATAGCTGCTTGTCCAAAGCATTTTGCTGCACACGGTTCTCCCGAAGGCGGATTAAATCTTTCCCCAGTACATGAAGGCAAGAGAGAAATAGAAGAAATACTGCTCTATCCTTTCAAAAAGGTTATTAAGAATACCACACCGGCTGCTATTATGCCGGCATATTCCGAATTAGATGGTATCCCTTTGCATTCTTCAAAAGAAATGCTTATTTATAAGCTTAGAAAAGAGTATGGATTTAATGGTTTTATTGTTTCCGACTACGGCGGAATTCAAATGCTCAATTCAATGCACCAAGTAGCTTCCAACGCCCAAGAAGCCGGTGTGATGGCACTAGAAGCAGGCGTAGATATGGAAGCTCCCTTTCCGGTGGGATACGGCGTCGAGCTTGAAAACTTGGTTAAAAGCGGCAAGGTCTCGGAAAAACTGATTGACGAATCTGTTTTACGCTTACTGTTTCATAAATTCTCTATTGGTTTGTTTGATCATCCGTACATTTCAATTGAGAATAACTGTGACAATATAGATGCCGAAAAAAAATCAAACTTAGCAAAACGAATTGCAACCGAATCTGTCGTACTGTTGAAAAACGAAAATCATATTTTGCCATTATCAAAGGATATATCAAAACTTGCGGTAATTGGGCCCAGCGCTGATTGCGTTCAATTGGGCGGCTACACTTCAACGGTACAATCGCATAAAATCAATAGCCTTGTAAAGGAATTAAGAATTAGATTAGGAGAAAAAGTTGAATACCGGAAAGGCTGTGAATATACATGCACAACCGAAGAAATGCTTGAAGAAGCAGCGGCGCTTGCACTTGATTCGCAGATTGCTATTGTGGTTTTGGGAGATTGTTCTGCTGTAGGAGGCGGAATTGGCGGCGAGTCAGGAAACAAAAAATATATAACATGCGGTGAAGGTTACGATGTCTCATCATTAGAATTACCAATTGCTCAGCAAAAGCTTATTAAAGCTATTTATGAAACGGGAACTCCTATTGTTTTAATTATGGAATCAGGTCGTCCGTATAATTTGGAATGGATGAAAAATAACATTCCTGCTATACTTCAGACTTGGTATCCTGGCGAACAAGGCGGTGCTGCTATCTGTGATTTGCTTTTCGGTGATTCAAATCCATCTGCTAAGCTTCCTATAACATTTCCAAAATCGGCCGGACATATACCTTGTTTTTACAACCACAAGCCTTCAGCCAGAGGATTTTACAATAAGCCCGGAAATCTCACAAATCCCGGAAGAGATTATGTCTTTTCATCAACTGAGCCTCTTTTCCCATTCGGGTACGGATTATCATATACTGAATTTTCCTACACTAACATAAAAGCAACCGTAGTTGAAACCCCATTGTTCTCAGTAAAAGTATCTATTGAAGTTAAAAATATCGGAAAACTAAGAGGTAAAGAATCAGTTCTTTTGTTCCTTTCTGACTGTTATTGTAGAATCACGCCATATGTTAAGCAATTAAAAGGTTTTCAAAAAGTCGATTTATTACCGCAAGAAACCAAAGAAGTAACATTTGAACTTGAATTATGTGATTTTTCATTTTTAAATGAAAAAGGACAATGGGAAGTCGAGCCTGGGGATTTTAAAATTCAAATAGGCAATGAAGACACCATAATTACACTTGAACAAGCATATATTTTATAATCGCAAATTGCAATAGCAAGTTGAAACAAAATTAAAATAGCAGTGACTTTATGGTAGAAGACTGTGGATTTCCTCCGTTCGAGGCTACGCGCCTCTCTCCGTAAATCCACAGCGGCGCGAATTTCCCGCTTTTTATATTTAAAAATTACAATATGTAGCCTTTTAATTTTCAATAACATTTGTATAAGTTCAGCCTTTGACATGCCCCGCAATTTCCGCTAATATGCAATTATGGGCGGTAAGCCGATCCTCGACCTTCCCGCCCGATTACCATTCTGCATTTTATGCCATTTTCCGTGTTTACACAAATCATGAAAAAGAGCCTATGTCCGCACACCTCCCCTTAACCCTTTCTTATGTCTTAATCTCAAACAGCACCTTTTACGACAACAATTATCTTTCCGCTCGTTTAAACGAGTAATTCTATTCAAATACCAATACGCTATTTTGAGTCGGGGAATAATCTTCGGCTTGTTTCAGTGTACCTTTTTACTTCTCTTATCTGTATTTAGTTTCACGCTAACCGTCCCCTTAGATCCCCGTTTTGACACTTACATAAAAATATACTCTCACTTACCACTTCCCCAAAAAAGTTATCGACTTTTGAGGGAAACGGTTATTCTTATAACAAAAACATTTTTTCTTTATCTCTTATTTCATCTTCTTCAGGTAGTTTAATCGGCAAGGTATTATCCATACCCAACGCCTCATATTTTGAACCCGCATAATTATGATACGGCAAAAGTTTTATTTTTTTAATATCGCCAAGTTCTTTTAAAAACCGGGCGATTTTTTCGATTTGATTATCGTTACACTCCGGAACATACGGAATCCTTATCTCTACCGCTTTATCTAATGAGACTATATATTTAAGATTTTCCAAAATCCGATTATTTGATTTGCCGGTACATTTTATATGCACATCCACGTCAATTGCCTTAACATCATACAGAAATGTATCAGTAAAAGGTATAATCTTATCAATAATCTCTTTTGATACATAACCGCAAGTATCAACAGCCGTATTTATTCCGTTTTCCTTTAACCTTTTTAAAAGTTCGGCACAAAATTCCGACTGCCACAGACATTCTCCTCCAGAAAGAGTCACACCGCCACCCGATGTTTCATAAAAATCCCTATCCTCTAAAAGCATCGGTAATAATTCGTTTACTGTAATCTCTTTACCGTATAATACCAGTGCAGATCCCAAACATTTATTTACACATTTCCCGCATCCGATACACAGATTCCGTTCAAAGAAATGTTTATTATCAACCATTTTATGAGCATTGTTCGGACAATCGGATACACACTCGCCGCAATTAATACACTTATTTCGATAATACCCTAACTGTCGTTCAAACGATATCCCCTCGGGATTATGACACCAAACACACTTTAAAGGACAACCTTTAAAAAATACAGTTGTTCTAATTCCGTCGCCATCATGAACCGCAAATCTTTTTATATCGGAAATAATAGCCTTGTTCATATCCTCACCACTCACATCTTATTTTGAGAATTCTTAATAAATTCGTCCTGCTCAAAACGATTAAGATCAACAAATCTTACATTCCAACCGCAAAGTCTTATCTGCAAGTTTTGGTATTTTGTCGGTTCTTTTTGTGCGTTGATAAGCGTATCAGGGCTAAGAATATTAAAATGTACGGCAAATCCGCCTTTTGACATAAAAGTGTGTAGCAGCGCTTCAAAGGCAACCATACCTTCTTCGTCTTTTACAGCAGAGGAATGTAAAACCACATCAGCAACATATCCATCAGGGGTTTTAGTTCCATCGAACTTAGTTAAGGTTTCAAGGTAAGCGGTCATGCCGTTTTTATCCTGTCCTATACATGCTGCAAGGTTTTTGGAGATAGGCTCTCCGGCGTGTCTTCCGTCGGGTGTGGCACCTGTTTTCTCGCCCATCCAAAAGCGCCAATCAACAGAGAATAATCCACATCTGAAAACTCCGCCTCTGCCATTTGCTCTTTTATTTATCATCGAAGAAAATTGCTTGTAAATATCAAGAGCAATAACATCGGCCTCATCAAGGTTATTACCGAATTTTGAATATTTTTTCATAACCGTAAGTCTGAATTTTTCTTCACCGTTCCAATTTGATTTAAGTATTTCCTTAAACTCGGTCAGGGTTTTAATTTTTTCTTCATAAACAACATTTTTTATTACAACTAAACTGTCAACAAGTGTTGCAAGACCGGCGCCAACAATTGATGTATTATTATACTTTGCACCGCCACAATACAAATCTACACCGTTTTCTCTGCTGTTTTGATATGTAGGTGACATTATAAGCGAAGGGCAAATATTGCCATAAAATCTTTCATATCCTGCGATTGTATCCATACAAAGAGTTGTATATTTTTTCAGTTCAGCAATAACTTCGTTATAAAACCGTTCAAATGTTTCAGGATTATTGTTTCGTTGCATCACCAAATCAATTGCAGACGCAAGATTTATCATTCCACCGCAAGTAGCTCATCTGATCTCCGTTGGAGTAAAAAATCACGGTTTTTCCGTTGTATTCAAACAAATCCAAATCACTGCAGTTAATATTCAGTCCGTTATAAAGCAGGTCAAGCTCACGCTCATTGAAGTTTTTTTCGCAACCCGGGCAAATTACCCGATCGTCATCCCCGAACATCATAAAGGGATTATGGAAACCTACCTCAAAATGTTGAAAATCCTTTGTGCGATAAACATAGGGGGCATATCGCAGGGCGGGAAGCTCCTCCAAACAAATCATATAGTACCAGCCGTCAAAATAACGCATTGCCGGGCAGGCATTATAACGGTCGGGCGTATATGAATATTCGTCCGGTAACATTTCCCAGTTTTCAAGGTCATACGATTTTGCAAAAAAGGAGGTAAAGGGTACACCTATATAATCCGTTTCAAAGCCCTCCTCGAAACGCACCTCAACTGCCATCATATAGCAATCGTCGCCCTTGCAAACAGAGGTATTCCAAAAGCGTTTCTGAGGACAGTTTATGATCTCCTTATACTCAAAGTCCTTTAAATCGCGGGTTTTATACATACAGACATTGTGTCCTCCGCGATTATCATGCCACTCCACATCACCCTCATCAAACATGGTCATGGCTTGATGATCGTGCATATCAGTGCAGAAAATATACAAGGTACCGTTTTCAGCATATGCCGAGGCAAAATAGTGGTCGTTACCGAGCAATGCATAAACTTCATCGGTTTCCAAATCAATAATGCGAATATGCTGAACATCTATACCGTCCGCTCCGGCAAGACGGCTTTCAACCAATATTGGTCTGTCCTTAAAAATGACGGGGGTTTGTTCCATGCCCAACCGAACAGCGCCGAGTTTTTTGATAATAGGCTTTCTGCCGGTTTTCTGTCTTAATCCGTATAAAAATTCACTCATAGCATTACCTCATTTTGTTTTAATAAATTCAACTGTATGTTTGCCTTCTTTGCGCTTAAGAACCGGTTTCGCCTCTTTACCGCCTACAAGGCAGGTATCCCAATTCTTTTCTACGGTAACAGAGAAAACATCACTGCCCATACGGATTTCCGAAAGGGCAATGTTCACATTCTTGGCGGGGTTTAAATAAATGTTATCTAAATCCGCCTGAAGATTCAAAACAGCTATCGGATGTTCCCATGCACATTTGTAACGGGGATATGCAGGAAAACGCGGAGTATCCTTTCCGGGCTCATAGCGAAGGGTTTCCGGCTTCATATTTTCATCCACACCCCGGTTATACTCTCCTGCCGCCAAATGATTATTGCCGATTCCCTTGGCAACATTATAGAATACATCTTCCCCCGTCTGCGGCAATCCAAAACGGTACATAAGCGATGCCATGCCGGTTTCCGCACAGATCCAGCAACATAAAGCATGATAACCGCAATGTTCGTAAATGCCGTCATTCATCTCAATAGAAGGTGTTTTTTCCTTTTCCGGCAAAGCACCGTTCAGCCAACAGTAATAATCTCCATTCGGCACATACACCCGATTGTGCACATAGATTTTTTTCAGCGCACGAACGCACTGTTCATTGGATAAAATACCGTAAGCCTCCGGATCAAGAGAAGCCGCCCAGAATCCGAACAACTGATCGCTGAAAACCGCATTGCCGAAGGGCAGACGGTTGGATTTCTCGGTCACCTTATAGGCGTACCAGTACCCCTCTTTTTCATCCCAAAGAGCCTCATTATATTGTTTCAGTGCCTCGGGAAGAAGTTCGGAAACCTTCTTGCCCAACACAATAGCTTCTTTGCCTAACTGATTACTCATACGCTCAAAGGAAAACAGTGCGTATAACCACTGGTTGTTTACATAGTTGCAGATACCGGGCATTTTCCAGGCATCATAGCTTTGATTTCCGCTGATATTGTCAATCAGCGCACCCGAGCCTTCGGTGGAATACAAATGCTCCAGCGCAGCCTTACAGACAGGCCAGGCATCCTCTAAGATTTGCCGATTTCCCGACCAAAGAACATACCGCCACACCCGAATAACAAAGATAGCTTCCTCCACATAATGAGCGGTATCAGCCCACAGAGAATGCCAAACCTTTCCGGCGGTTTCTCCCTCCATGGGAATGGTACGAATATACTGATATAAATCAATTTCTTCAAGCTCGGGCCAGTTCATCATATACAGCCAGGTGGAATAAACCGAAACATCCATGGTATTAAGGCACCCATGGGGTTGTTCGATTTCAAAATAATACCCTTGGGTTGTATACAGCGAAGATGTAATGACGGAGGAATAACTGCCGAATAAAAGCTTTGCCGTTTCATCAGGGAAGGAGAAAGCACCGTGCCAGGCATTTATATCGTCCTTCCATTCCTCATAATGGAGAAGTGCGTCCGTTGCGACAGCGGCGGCATTTTCGTAACGGAGGGTATAATTACGGATATAACCTTTTCTGTGTTCCGTTTTCTTATAATCCTTAATACTGTTGTGACGGAGAATAATGTCATCACGGGCGAGTCCCTGCGTAACAAATTCAGGATAATACCAACCGATGGCACCCACACAATTTCCTGTTTCACCGGCAGAAAGCACCGGCGAGTTTGTTTTGTTGATACCAAAGGCCAGTCCGCCGTTTCCTTCATTTAAAACCAACAGATTATTCTTTGTTTCTGCGGTATATTTATCGGTATCGTAAGCAAGTCCGAGACTGACGGTATGGGAATTACAGCCTGTATTCGTAACGGTATATTCAATTACGCACGCGGGAATAGAGGTACGTGTTAAATCAAAGCGTTTAAGTGAGGAATACATCAGCAGTTCTATACGAATATCTCCCGCTAAAAACACGGTTTTCCCGTAGGGCATTTTAACCTCGTTTTTCACAAAAACCGAAGGATTTCCTTCGATGGAAGGATGGCTGTCTTTTTGGAGCAGCCAACGAACCGAGTCTATATCCGCATAAAGGGCAATTGGGCCGCAGGAAGGATTTTCGGCGGTATAATCCCATAATGTGCCATGAGGATATTCAGCAGTCTGCTGCTGTTCGGGATAACCGTCAACATTAAAATTTACAAAACCGTGACGACCGAAAACGAAATAGCCGGTACCGAATCCTCCGAAGGGAACGCCGAGACCGTGGGAAATATCAGTATAATTCATACAATCACCAATTTCTTTCTGCAACAAAAAGTGTTTCTACTCCCCTATCCGAGAAGTTTTTAAACAATAAAAACGGCTTTCGAATGTTGATAAAGTACAAATTCCCTCTCCTCACCTTCAGCAAGGAAAGGAAAGGGAATTTATTTGATTACAATGTATTTTTAACAGCAAGAAAATCCTTTAAGGTAAGTGCGTTGGGAGACAAGGTCCAGTCTATATTTTTCGGATAATCAAAGTAGAATCCGACAAAGGCACATTTTCCACCCTTTTCAAGCTGAGCATCGATATAACCAAGGCTTTCACTTATAGAATGCTCGCTCATGGGATAATTTCCGTCTCCGCCAAATTCGGCAATGGTATAAGGAAGAGGCTTGCTGCACAATGCCATAGGCTTTTCGTAATAACCCATGTAGTCCCCCTCCTTCAAATACCAGTCGGTAGAAAGTATTTGAACATATTCCTCACCCGGGAACCAGGTGGCCATTTCCTCATAAGTGCCGGCCATAGCGGTATTGAATTCCCAAAGCACATTATGAATGTCCCAGTTTTTCTTGAAATAATCGTGTACGAAGCGGAAAAGGTCGGCAACATCTTTACCGGTAACACCCTGTTCCAGATTTACTCCCCACCAGAACCATGCTCCGTTGCCCTCGTGCAACGGACGGTAGATTACCGGAATATCCAACGACTGCAATTTACGCATAAACAACGCCGAAATATTCAATTCATCGGTAAAGTTTGTATAAAGCTCGGTGCCCGGAGTCATCACCTCGCGGTACTGCTCATGCGTCAAAACATAACGGCAGTTATTGGCTCCGCGACAGGTTGCATCCTTTATATTTACTGTCGGAACAAGCCAGTGATTGGTCAAAACCACAAATCCGCCCTCTTCGGTGAAGGCCTTCAGCTCGGCAATAGCCTTTCCTACATCTGAGGGGGTCATATAGGGCAAGGAGTGCATATCGTAATCAATAAATGCCGGCTTATCTCCGGTAACCTCTGCAAATCTTTCTATCAATCCGTTCACATCAAGACTTCCGCAAAGGTGACCGCCGACGGCATATTTGTCGGTCTTATAGGTCAAATCATAAACAATATCATACAGTTCAGTTTTTGTCATCATAATTCTCCTTATTTATGAATACCGAAAACACTTTGGTTCTTTTACTTTCTGTGCTTTTTAAAGAAGAACAATAGCCCGGTTCCTGCTCCTGCCAGAACAACGGCACCGGCAATAATCACAAAAATCAACCATGTGTTATCGCTTTCGGTCTCCTTTGGGACGCGAATAACCTTTTTCACCTTTTTTGAAGTCCGGTTTTCGCTCTCGGCATCGTTTTCGATAACGTTATCGGTATCATTTTCCGTTATCTGCACCGTATCCTTGATTTTGGAAGGGTATGAGCAACGGAATGCCAATTCGTTGACACGGCTGAGCCCCTTATTCACCTGAAGAATGAAGTTTTCTTCAAGATATGCCGTATTATAAAACTCTTCGTAGATCTCGTAGCCCTCATCATCATAAAACTTAAGACTGTAACCGTTTTTCAGCTTGGTTGTATTCAAAAACTTCTTAATCGTAGTATAGGGCTTTACGGTAATATAACCTGTTTCCCAATCCATAACGGCACAGTTGTTGTTCAGCAGAGAGAGCGGTGATATATCGGTATCGAGAGTAACGTCGATTACTTTTTCCTCTTCTTCCTTTTCTTCACCGGCATCGGCAATATTTTTTGAGGTGGTATTCAAACGTAAATCGTAGGAGTAATCGGCATTTTTAACCTCAATGACACCTGAAAGTATGCCGTCTTTTATTGCAAAAGGCTCTTTCCACAATAATTGAATAGTATTATCCTCGGTGACAACGGCATTTTTGACCGCAGCCATAACGTTATCAGCAGTAGTTTCTTCGTTGAACAGGCCGACATCAAGTGCGCGCTGACCGCGGGCTGCAATTTCGTTAATTTTCATATTCAACGTTTCGTACTTGTACCCCACAGGTGAAGCGGTTTTCCAGCCGTCCTTCGAACCGTTGACATATTTATTATATCTTTCGGTAAGCTCAGAAATAGTCTGGTTGATTTTTTGAATGGATTCCGCATCAAAATTCTTAGGCAGCCGCAAGGTATTACCGCCGCTGTAAAAACCGTTTACGGTGTATCCGATATTCCCGTCGAGAGCTGCATCTTTATTCAAGACGGTTATTGTTCTCGGCGTCGGGATAAGATAGCCCTGCTCCCAGGGATTAACGGAATTGTCCTTCATATATTTACCGAGTGGAGTATCATCATATATGGCGTAACGGTTTCCGTAGTAATCCCAATAATCTACGTGAGCGTCGGAAATTTCACCCAACCGAATTGCGTCCGGATCATCAAGCGAATTAAAGACGAACATAAAATATTCGTTATCGGAGCCCCTAACCAACTGATGCCATGCATTAAACGGGGAAGAAAAAGCAGAGGATTTTACGCTTTCTACTCCCTTTGGAATTGTCACATCACGCATCAGCGTAAATGTAAATGCGGAATTACCGATTTCCTTCAGGCTTTCAGGCAGTCGGATATTATACAAGGAACAGCAACCGCCGAATGCATGAGCCTGGATTTTAGTAAGATTTTCAGAAAGACGGACATTCTGTAACAGGTAGCAGTGATTAAAGCAGTAGGGTGTAATCACACTGATTCCGTCGCCTATGTATACTGTTTCCAGATGATACATACCGTAACACAGATTTTCCGGCAGATACTGTACATTATCGGGTATTATCAAAACCTCACAGCGGGTCTTATCGTCAGGTTGATACCAGTTAAATCCTATTTCCGTTACGGTCTCGGGAATAACTACCTTACGGGCATCTCCGGTATATTCCACCAGATAGGTGCCGTTTTCCTCAAGAATGAAGTCCTCAGCTTTAGAAACCTCATCTTCTTCAAAGGAATATTCAACGACATCGGGCTCAAGCTCAATGTAAACTTTATCCTCGGCAACTATATTGCCGTCGGTTATATTTACAATTGCGCTTATATATCCCTTTGTTCCGGGAATGATGGTACCGAAATTATCCTTAACCTCGGAAATGGCATTCAGCTTGCAGTAATCTACCATAATAACCGATAGCTTATTCTCTGCTGCAGCTTCCAGCTTTTCTTTAAAATCATCAGCTAAATCAACCTCGGAGGGTGTAACCTTTTTCACCGCTTCCGCAAAAATTTTCTTTATTTCCGTGGGGTCTCCCTGTCCGCCCATACGGGTAACGGTTACTGTGTAGACAACCTCATGTCCGCTGACATTTGCAACGGTAACAACCGTATCCGTCGGTTTTCCTACAGGGATTTCCGTGTTTCCGGCAATGGAAACCAAATGGGTATTATCGGTCCCCTCCCAGTCCACGGTTATACTATCAGCTTCATTTGGGATTTTTGCCTGATACTCAAAGACATCAGGACTGAATTCAGGAGTTAAATCATATCCTATATCCAGCTTTGTAAGTTGAGCGGCGGTTTCCGCCTGACGAAATACGCGGATAATATATCTCAATGTTTCAGTTGTATTATCGGGCTTTTTTCCTTGAACAATTATCGTAACTTCATTGGTTTCGCCGTCTTTAAAATCTTTGTTTCCGTTTATTCTGCGGAATTTTACTCCGTCCATTAACGTATAGTCGATATTTAAGTATGTAACCTCATATCGGGAACTCCCGAATCTACATACTGCTTGATTAAGAAGGCACCCATAGAGGAAGGAATTGCGGGAAGAATGTATACCCAATATGTATTAATCAATCCCATTTTACTGAAAATCAGATACTGAGGAACACCCAGTGTTGTTGCGTTATACAGCAATGAAAACTGAACAATCAAGAAAAACAGATTGCGGAATTTCAATTTAGATTTGGAGAGAGAAAAAGCCGCCATGGAAGAAACAAAAATATTAAAAAATGTGGATACGATTGAAATAAATACGGAATTGAACAAATAGCGTGAAAACGGTACCCGCATTTTTTCAAGCAGTGTCGGTAACACCGAAAAATTAGCTAATGTAGGACGGGAAACAAAAAAACGAGGCGGGAAAATAAGAAGTTCATCAAGCGGCTTGAAGGCAGTGCAAACACAGTAGACCAAAGGTAACATGGAAAAAAGACCCATTAAAAACAGAAAGGAAAAATATACCACATTTCCCGCACGCGAACGGGTAAAGCGTTTGTATTGAGCATAGGGTTTCATTTTGTTTTTCTCCTTTCCTCGGAAGGTTTTGTCGCATCTACATACATCACTATTATTTTCCTAAAAAGTCAAGAACCTTGCCCACAAGAATACGGGCTACGGCCATCATGGCAAACAGCATAACAGAAATCGACGCCGCATATCCCATTTCAAAACGAACGGCACTGACGTCGCTCAAATGGACTACAATAGTATCCACCGCATTATCCACAGAGGGGTAACCGGCGAGGGTTTTTATTGTTTCTCCTATAGAGAATGTTGCCTGAATCTGCATAACAGCTCCGAACAACAGTATGGATTTCATAGAGGGCAAAGTAATGTACCACAATTCGTGCCAACGATTGCGAATTCCGTCAATAGCACCGGCCTCGTACATCTCGGGATTTACATTTTGCAAACCGGCGATATTGGCCAAAAACGCAACACCGATACTGGACCACAGCTGAACAATAATCACTACGGGAACAACATAAGATGTGTTTTGGAACCAGTTAATGGGGGTATCAATTAACCCCAAAGAAAGAAGCGTATTGTTTATGTAGCCGTAGCTGTCACCGGAAAAGGCAACCTGCCAAATCATCACAGTGCTACCTGCCAAAGAGGGCGCATAAAACAAAAATGCCAATGCAGAACGAGCAAAAGGACGCAGCTCGTTAATCAGCCAGCCTAACAAAAAGCTGATGAAATAACTTAACGGTCCGGTAATAACGGAAAATTTAAGGGTATTAAGTACAGCCTTGGGGAAAATTTCATCCTGAGTGAACATACGCATATAATTTGCCACTCCGTTGAATTTCGGCATCGAAATCATATCATAGGAGAAAAAGCTGAGCACTACAGAAGAGATCACGGGTAAAACGGTGAACAAAATAAAAAGAACTGCAAAGGGTGTCAGCATTAAAGCAAAGCCTAAATTTTCGCTGTTTACGATTCCGGATTTCTTTTTTATGGAAGATTCCCGTTTTTTCATTTCTTTCTCCTTTCAATTAATTGCGGTAATGCATTATGAAATATATTCGGCACGCTTACGGGCAATTTCATTGTTTAAAATTTCGCCCCATTTTATCATTGCTTCAAGGCAAGTGTTCCCGTTTTCCACAACCTCCCAAAAAGACTGGGTAAGGCAGCGTGCTGTATAGTAACCACCCGGCACCTCAGGAAGCTCATCGGTCAACTGCTGCTGTTTTAAGATAATATCCGCCATATCGGTATCCCAATCCATATTTGCAAATGATTCCAAATTGGAAACCGCCAATCTGCCTAGCGGTCCCAAAGCAGATTCGAGATTCTCGGAATAACGGGTTTGGGTTTCGGCCGAGGTCCACCATTTTAGGAAAGTCCATGCATTCTCCGGAGATTTGGCCAACTTTGTTATTGCACATCCGGTTCCCGCACCCGCGGAATAATGACTGATATTTCCGTTTTCATCGGCAAATCCGGGCAATAGCGCAACCGCCCATCTTCCACTGATTTCAGGTGCAGCGGCCTTTAACTGTGTATATATCGTGTAACTTTGTATGCCGATAGGACAGCTTCCGATACGGAAACGGTTATAAAAATCCGCCGTAACGGGTAACTTGTACTTGGTGTACCACTCGGTCATTTTTTCAAACAGAAGAATCTGCGGTGTTTCCTTCATTGTGCTTGCGGAAAGCTCTTCATTATATAACGGAAGATTTTTCTGAACCAGAAGAGTCGTATAAATAGAGGTCCCCGGCACATATACCTGCAGATTGTTACGCTGCAGCAAATTGGAAGCCTTTATGAGTTCATCCCATGTTTCGGGGATGGGAATGCCCATATCATTCAAAATATCGGTTCGAACAAACATCATATTGAACTGCTGTGTATCCGGCAATGCATACAATCCGCCGTTGAACCAATACGGACGATCGGCATTTTTGTTGAAACGCCCCAAAACCTCGGAATAATCGGAAAAATTCGTTAAATCATACAAGGCTCCGCGCATGGCGTAATTCAACGGGTCGGTGCGCTCCATCTGAAGCAAAACATCCGGACCGTTACCGGAAAGAATTGCCTGAATAAGGGTTGCATTCACGACGCTGATATTTGCGTCTATTCCGGTTTTTTGTTTGAAATCATCGCGAATGAGGTCATTTAAAATCTGAGCCTGATCGCGGCCCCAATTCACCCAAATGGTGATTGCGTTTTCATCGGTATGGGTTTCTTTATAATCCTCCATAAAGGAACAGAAAAAGCGACTTAAGGAAAATCCGATTTTTCGTAAGAAGGAAACCGAAGGGGCTTTAGATTCAGAGCCCTTACCGAAAAGGATAATTCTATCGAGATCCAAAGGCATTTCGGTGATTTCACCGATAAGAGAGCTTAAATTGGTATAACCGTCGTAATAATCGGTTTTATAACGGTGAGCGGTGTAAGGATTGTCAATCATCAAATTCACTACACGGCTAATGTTTCGAATCATGGAAACATCCGAACCGCTTGCCTGACCTTGATAGATTTCAAGTGCACGAGCAATCTTATCGAGTTGTTTGGAAATGCTCTGCAATGTTTCGTTAAACTCGGGAATTTGGTTAAACAACTCGTAACTGCGGTTGTAATCAACCGTTTCACCGACAATGGCGGTAATATCAACATACAAATCGCCCATTTCGGCGGCAACATTCTTTAAACGGTGGTAAACCTCGGCAAACGGACCCGCAGTAGCCGCAAGAGAAAGCGTGTGTTCCCCTTTCTCAAGGTAAATATAATAGGGCGTATCTCCCTTGGCAAATTCGGTATAGGACCATTTTTCGTTATAACCGAACTTAATTCGGCGGCACTCCTCAAAAGGAACGGCGCCATCCACGGTAAGACTGCGATAAGAAACCCCGCCCATATTGTACCCTTGGCGATAAACAAACCCAATGCCGTACCATCCGCTTTTGGGGACGGTAAAGGACCATGTAAAGGCATCTCCGGAGTTTTTCCAGTTACTTCCGCCCACATAATTCATTTTTGAACGGTAGGGATCGGAGGGACTGATTAATGGAGAAGAGGTATCGGACAAATCAATCAGAGAGCGGTTGTTTTTCAAAACAGCATCCTCCCCTTCAATCACAACGGAACCCGAAAGGGAAAGATTTTCCCGTTTTTGCTTTTTATCGTAACTTTTCACATCAGAGGGAGCCTTGAACATAAGTGAATGCAGGGTGATTTCTCCGCTTTTCTGTTTCAGCGTAACGGTGTGCTTTCCGGCAGACAGAGCAAAACGAAATGCGTCTTCAAAATGACCGCTGTAATCCACGGCACAAGAGGATACCGGCTCGGTAACCGCAACAATATCGGGAGAAAACTCGTTGCCTTCTTTATCGGGAGCTTTGGATTCGCCATCCTTCCAGAATACAGGAAAAACCAAACGGTCAGCCTCATCGAACGGAAGTTCACCGTCTATAGAAAGGGAAAGAACAGCATCCTTTTCGGAAACCGCCGAATAGGAAAGCTCCAGCTCATACAACGCATCCTTCGGAACAGAAAATGAAGCGTAAACATATTTTTCATCAAAAGCCGATAAATCAACTAATATATCTTCTGCAGCAAAACTCATTGAATTATGCGCCGACAGATACTCGGAATAGTCCCCCGCCTGCTGAACCGATACCTTCGCAGGTACGGCTTCCGCTTTATTTTCCTCATTTTCGGCAAAAGCTGGCAAAGACGGCAAACAGAGAATGCCTGTTAACACAAAAGCACTAATTTTTAACATTAAACCTTGTTTGTTCATTTCGCGACATTCTCCTTATTTTAAATTTTTATACGATTTCCATTATTTTACTTTAAATTTGATTTTCTACCTCAAAATTCTCATTCTCGAAGGAAAATGCTGTTTTTAGTAGATTTTTTAGTAAAAGCAATAAAATCATTCACTTTTCATACACAAATGCTTGACAATTCTACATTGATTTGATAAAATTATACAACAGTAGTAGCTTTTTATCAATGCTTGATTTTACTTTCGATTAACACAATATTACTACCGTTTCCGGAGAGAAAATTATGGACTATTCTGTTTCCACCGAATTTCAAAAACCGATTTTTTCTGAAGAAAAGTTCCCCTTTGTCCTACACAATGATACGATTTGCACCTCCTACAAGGTACTTCCCCATTGGCATGACGAAGTGGAAATCCTTTATTTCCAAGAAGGAGAATGCTATGCCTACTGTGACCAAAAGAAGGTCCACTGCCGACCCGGGGATATTTTGTTTTTCAATTCGTACTGTATCCATGGTTTGGAAGAAATTTCTTCGGCCTGCAATTATCTCTGTTTTTTTTTCAATCAGAAGATACTGACTTCCAAAGTCAATCCGTATATTCCCTTAAATAGCTTTATACAATTAAAAGAACCCACACTGCAGAGAATTCTTGAAAATGTGAACAACGAATTTTATGCAGAAAAAGAAGAATCGATGGAAATTATCCGCCATGCGATAAACACATTCTATTTGTATTTGCATCGCATTATTTCCGAAAACGATGCATCCGCACTGCTATGTTTAGGACAGAAATCTTCCGTATCCCACAGCGTACAGGACGAATCAATTCAAAAGGCGCTAACTTATATCAATGAGCATCTGAACGAGCATATCTCCTTAACGGAAATATGTGATTTTTGCGGATTCAGTACCTCACGGTTCAGTTTTCTATTTAAACAGTACACAGGAAAAAGCCTGGTTGATTATATCAACATAAGCCGCTGCAGACTGGCCTACACCTTCTATGTAAACAACGGCTATACGGTTTCGGAAAGCGCACATGCCGCCGGTTTTGAAAACCTTTCCTATTTTTCAAGAAAATTCAAGGAAATCTACGGCTTCACACTTTCCGAAATTCCCCGATAATTCTTAAACTTTAATACCATATAAACCGCTTAGCCGAGAAATCTTCAGGCACAGGCACCGCATTCTTGTATTTAACTTCTTACAAAGCCAAAGGCGTTTTGGAAATCCGAAACGCCTAAATTACATTGCTTCAATATATGCCGCAGTATAAAAATTCTTGATTTTAAGTATTAAAAGCCAATAACCATCATTAACAAATTACCCATATTTATAATATTACGGTATAATCGGCAAGTCCTTTTTTGCTTCGGCTATTATATCTATAAACTTTTTAACCTGATTTGTAACCGAAATTAATCCTTCTTTTTCTATTTTATCAAAATCCATAAATGTGCGCGCTCCCGAAACTGCGCAGGCACCGCACTTAATAAATTCAGCAGCATTGTCTGGGGTAATACCTCCGGAAGGAATAAGGTTAACATCGGGGAACACCATTTTAAGATTGGTCATATACTTAGGTCCTCCCAAAGCTCCGGGAAAGATTTTTACCATTGTTGCACCCTTGCGCATAGCGTTGAATACCTCTGTTGCAGAGAAAGCTCCGCTGAAAACCGGGACATTATATCTGCCCGCCAGGTCGATAACATCGTCAACTACACAGGGGTTTACGATAATGCTTCCCCCGTGCATAATAACCTCCCTTGCCGAGGTCGGGTCTAATACAGTTCCCGCGGCAACCAGCAGCTTATCGCCGAAATGTGAAGAAATGGCTTCTATTGCCTCTAAAACGCCGGGGGTGGTCATGGTAACCTCAATAACCCTTGCTCCGCCGTCATACATTGCCTGTGCGTATGCAATATAGTCATCCTTCTGATGTAGCTTAATGCAGGGCAAAATACCTGTCGCTTTAGTTTGATGTATAACATATTCTTTTAATGATACATCTCTGCTTCTCATAATTGTTTCTCCTTATAATTTGATTTTTGCAATCATTTTTCCAAGCTTCTCGGGTTTATCTGCACAGATACACGGCATATGTGCATCATCGGGTAGGGTTATCATAAAATATCCCGGCAGCAAAGTAATGCTGTCTCCCTCTCCCTCAAGAAGAGCGGCGTCCTTTTCCTCGTTGTAATCCACAAGCTTCAGTCTTTTAACATCACTGTAACCGATTTTCTCTTTTCCGTATGCCACAAAATGAATATCGGCATACTTTCTGTGAGCTTCAAAGACACAGTCTTCTTTTATTTTGGTTTCCATAGGACGTGCTTTAACCATTGCGCCGCTGTTTTCAATCTTAATATCCGCCTTTTCAAAGGGCTCTGAGGAAACACCTGCAAAAAAGTCTAACGCTGCCTTGAAATCCTCGCCTAAATAATAATATTTTTCACGGTTTCTGATATGGTCTACTATCATACTTCTTCTCCTATCTTTGAACCCTGCCAGAAGCGTCTCCACCCATAAGGCGTTTTACTTCTTCTAAGGTTGCAAGGTTAAAATCACCTGTTATGGTTTGTTTAAGCGCCGATGCGGCAGTAGCGAATTCACAGGTATCCGCCAATGACATATTGTTAAGCAACCCGTAAATCATACCTGCCGCAAAGGAAGCACCACCGCCCCCTCTGTCAACAAGATGAATATCGTACTTCTTAGAACGGTAAAATTCTTTACCGTCATATATCAGCGCCGACCAGCCGTTGTCCGATGCGGAATAGCTTTCGCGCAGTGTAGAACCGATATACTTGAAGCCGAATTTTTCTTTAAGCTTTACAAAAACCTTTTTGTAGGCCTCTATATCAAACTCACCCTTAGTAATATCGGTATTTTCGGGTTTAAAGCCTAAAACCTTTTCGGCGTCCTCCTCGTTGCCGATACAAACATCAACATACTGCATAAGCGGAATCATCACGCTCTGTGCTTCCTCAGGCGACCACAGCTTACTGCGGTAATTAAGGTCAACGCTTACGGTGACATTGTGCTTTTTTGCCGCTTTCATGGCCGCTTCCACCAAAACAGCCGCTTTCGGACTGATTGCAGGTGTAATACCCGCAACATGGAACCATTCGGCATCACCGAAAATGCCGTCAAAATCAAACTCCTGCGGCTCTGCGGCGGAAATTGCAGAATATTTCCTGTCGTACACAACGTTAGAGGCTCTGACCGACGCGCCGTTTTCATAAAAATTAAGCCCCATACGCTCTCCGCCTCTTACTATGTACGAGGTATCTACGCCCTGCTCCCTTAGCTTATTCACGGCAGTCTGACCCAAGGGATTAATCGGTAATTTTGTTACATACCTTGCGTCTAATCCGAATTTTGCAAGAGATACCGCAACGATTGATTCGTCACCGCCGTAATATGCCTCAAATTCGGTTGCCTGTTCAAAACGTAAATTATTTTTCGGCATGAAGCGAATCATCATTTCGCCCATTGTTACTACTCTCATTTTTGTTCCTCCCGATTTAAGATTTTCCGTAGCTGTTCAGAAAATAGTCGCGCCCGCGCACAACATATTCCTCGCTTAATGTCTGCATACCGCCTGCGGCTAAAAGATGAATATACATTTTACAGGATTTTTCCACTACCTGACAGCATACTTTAGCTTCTGCAAGGTTTTTTCCAAAGCAGACGGGCCCGTGATTTCTAATAAGGACAGCGTTTGCATCGGTTACGGATTCAGACACCACCCGGCCTAACCTTTCGTGCATATCCGACGGTACAAATTCGCTTGAAAGCGGGATAGCGCCGCCCAAGAGCTGGCACATTTCTTCGGATATTACAGGCACACCTTCATTCCGTGCCGCCGCCATCATACCGTACGGAGAATGCATATGTATAATCGCACCCACATCACTGCGTTTGTTCATAACCCTTCGGTGAATTTCTCTTTCACTTGTTGAAAGCCTTGTGCCCGAAACCTGTGTGCCGTCGGGTGCCAGCACTACAAGATCCTCGGGAGTCATTATATCGTAATCGACCTTTGAGGGAGTAATCAGTATATTCCCGTCATCAAGGCGCACGCTTATATTCCCCCATGTGGAAAACACAAGTCCCTGAGATTTAAGCCACAGGCAGGTATTTATTACTTCCTGCCTTAACTCAGTACTGTCGTTCATCTATATCCCCCCTTAAATATTATTTATATATTCCGGGTTAAGAACGGTCTTAACCCTTTTGCCGTTAAAGAAATCCGCCACGTTTTTCGCGGCTGTCATTCCTGCTTTTTGATGGCTTTCAATTGTGCAGGCGCCCGAATGAGGCATAAGTACGGTATTCTTAGCCGTAAGCAACGGATTAGACGGATCGGGCGGTTCAGGTGAGAATACATCCATACCCGCTCCCGCAATAATGCCGTTATTAAGAGCGTATGCCAAATCCTCTGCCACAACAAGTCTTCCTCTTGCGGTATTTATAAGAATAGCGTTTTTCTTGCATTTAGAAAGAAATTCCCTGTTTATCATTCCGTTAGTGGCAGAGGTTGAGGGAACGTGAAGGCTTATGATGTCCGCTTTCCGCTGTATTGTCTCGATATCCGCATAGGTTACATTCAACTCCTTGGCGGCCTTTTCGTCCCAATACAAATCGTAAGCCATTACATTGCAGTCAAAGCCCGAAAGCATTTTAGCCAAGGCCTTTGAAATATCACCAAAGCCGATAATGCCTACTGTTTTACCTTCAAGCTGTGTGCCTGTCTTACTTTCAAAAAACCTGCTCCAATCGCCCTGCCTTACCTCCTTATCTGCGTCGGGGATACTGCGAAGAAGTGAGAGTATAAGCCCCATAGCACACTCTGCTACCGCTGTGGAAAGCGTACCCGCGGCATTACACACCGCAACACCGCATTCGGCGGCGGCCGCTTTGTCAATTTCATCCGTTCCGACACCGTAACGTGAAAGCAATTTAAGGTCGCCCTTTAAGGCTCTGAAAACCTCGGCAGGG
>OLSX01000318.1_pt1 | contig 48444 bp, 41 predicted proteins | sample 1673141 | NCBI WGS metagenome assembly OLSX01 (sample SAMEA3136759, study PRJEB25190) | human gut metagenome | biome: human gut; feature: human-associated habitat; material: faeces | place: Austria | collected 2013 | reverse complement strand
GATGTGGGTCTGCCGCTTGCCGGTACACATCGGCCCGTTGGGAAGTTGCGAATTTGCCGAAGACTACCATAAAAAGCGGTGCATTCTGCCGGGCCGATGTGGGCATCGGCCCCTACAGCGTCTCGGCGAATTCGTACTGCCATACAGGTTTCGAACGCAGGGCGTTTTTACCGCAGCTATTCAAACGTAACTGCTCACGAATTTGGTTGTACCATAACAGGCGGCGCGCACCATAGCGCCCGCAGGGTGCGTATGTGTGTACGAAACGACTAAAAAATCGGCTCTTGCTTGAATTGTACCCGCAGCACGCACCAAACCGTAACCCAGCGCCCCTTTTCTCCCCTGTCTTTTCCGGCAAGGCGGAAAAGGCAGTGCCGCCGGAGGCCCGTCCCCAAACATCCACCCCATTCACGGAGGTTTACTATGAAACACCCCTATCTGCAAACCGGAAAGATCGTCAGCACGCATGGCGTACATGGCGAGGTCAAGCTTCTGCCCTGGGCCGACGGCCCGGAATTTCTGCTGCAATTCCACACGCTCTATCTGGACGGAAAAGCCTATCAGGTCGAGCAGTCGCGCGTGCAGAAGACCTGCGTGCTGCTGAAGCTGGAAGGCGTCGACACCGTCGAGGCCGCGAGCGCGCTGCGCGATAAGGTCGTCTCCATCGCGCGTGCGGACGCGAAGCTGCCAGAGGGCAGTCTGTTTATCGCCGATCTTCTGGGTCTGCCGGTCTACGACGGCGAAACGCTGCTCGGAACGCTGGCCGAGGTCATGCCCACACCTGCGAACGACGTGTACGTTGTAAAGTCCGAGGACGGGCAGGAGCACCTGATCCCCTCCGTGCCGGATTTCGTGCTCGAACGCAATCTGGATGAGGGCTATATCAGAGTCCGCCTCATCGAAGGGATGTAACGCCATGCGATTTGATATCATGACGCTGTTCCCGGAGGCTGTTTCTCCCATGCTGAACGCCAGCATTCTCGGCCGGGCGCAGAAAAAGGGCCTGATTGAGATCCACACCCACCAGATCCGGGACTATACCGCAAACCGTCAGAATCAGGTTGACGATTACCCATACGGCGGCGGCCGGGGTGCCATCATGCAGTGCGACCCCCTGTGGCGCTGTTGGTGTGCAGTCTGCGATGAGATCGGTGCGCCGGTGCATACGATTTTTCTTTCCCCCTGCGGCCCGGCTTTTGATCAGGCCAAGGCGCGGCAGCTTGAGGCAAGCTATGACAATCTCATCCTCGTCTGCGGCCATTATGAGGGTGTCGACCAGCGGTTTCTGGACGAATGCGTCGATGAGGAAATTTCAATGGGCGATTTTGTGCTCACGGGCGGCGAAATTCCTGCCATGGCCATTGTTGATGCCGTCTCGCGCCTCATTCCCGGCGTGCTCGGCGACGATATCTGCTTCACCGACGAGAGCCATTGGAACGGACTGCTTGAATACCCGCAGTATTCCCGGCCCGACGAGTGGCACGGGCTGAGCGTGCCGGAGGTTCTGCGTTCCGGCGACCATGCGAAGGTCGCGCGGTGGCAGAAAAAGCAGGCGATCCTGCGGACGCTGCACCGCAGGCCGGATTTGTTTTACAAGCTGCGCTTCCCGTATAAAACGCGGGCCGAGCGTAAATTTATCGCAGAATTGGAGGCGGAGGACGATGCATTCCGAGATCGAAACCCTAAAAACCTGGATTACCGAAAGTGATAACATTGTATTCTTTGGCGGAGCCGGCGTGTCAACGGAGTCCGGCATTCCGGATTTCCGCAGTACAGACGGCCTGTACCACCAGAAATTCGACTACCCGCCGGAGACGATTCTGAGCCACACGTTTTTCTATCAAAATCCGGAGTATTTTTTCCGCTTCTACCGTGAAAAAATGCTCCCGCTCGACTATCAGCCGAACGAGGCGCATAAAAAGCTTGCCGCGCTCGAACAGGCGGGCAAGCTCCGCGCCATCGTCACGCAGAACATCGACGGCCTGCACCAGAAGGCAGGCAGCAAAAATGTCTTCGAGCTGCACGGCTCCATCTACCGCAACTACTGTGAAAAATGCGGCAAATTCTATCCGCCGGAGTATATCCGGGATTCAGACGGCGTTCCCCGCTGCACCTGCGGCGGCCGGATCAAGCCGGACGTCGTTTTATATGAAGAAAGCCTCGACCAGAGGGTGATCGAGGGCGCGGTACGCGCGATCGCGGACGCAGAGGTGCTCATTGTCGGCGGCACATCGCTGACGGTCTATCCGGCGGCGGGACTCATTCGCTATTATCGAGGAAACAAACTCGTACTTATCAACCGAGACGAGACGCCGTATGACGGCTATGCCAATCTGATCTTCCGCGATCCCATCGGCAAGGTATTGGGGGCAATCTGACACGATGACAAGAGCTGAATTTTCCGCATGGTGCCGCTCTGTCCGCCTGCTCGACGGCGCGACGGGCAGCATGCTCCGCACCGCCGGCATGCCGGCGGGCGTCTGCTCCGAGCGCTGGATCCTTTCGCACCCGCAGCTGCTGCTTGACTTGCAGCGCGCCTATTCCGCCGCAGGCAGCGACGTGATCTACGCGCCCACATTCGGGGCCAACCGCGTGCTTCTGGGCCACCACGACCTGCAAAACGAGGTTTCCGCTCTGAACCGCGACCTTGTGCAGCTCAGCCGCGAGGCGGTCGGGACAAATGCGCTCCTTGCCGGCGACATGACCACGACGGGCCAGCCTGTCACTCTGGGCGACGACAACGCGTATGCCGCACTTCTGGAAATTTACCGCGAACAGGCCGAAGCGCTTTTGATTGCAGGCGTCGATCTGTTCGCCGTGGAGACGATGATGGGCGTGACGGAGTGCATGGCCGCAGTCGAAGCCATCCGCAGTCTGTGCGACACGCCCATTTTATGCACGCTCTCCGTCTATTCCGACGGCAAATGCTATTTTGACGGCTCTGCCGAGGAAGCGGCGGAGATCCTGCCCGGCCTTGGTGCGGACGCCGTAGGTCTCAACTGCTCGTCCGGGCCTGACCAGATCGGCACGGTCGTGCGCATGATGAAAAAAGCCGCGCCGGAAACTCCCATCGCGGCCAAACCCAACGCAGGGCTGCCAACGATCACGGAGACCGGCGAGGCTGTCTATCATATGGATCCCGAAGACTTTGCGCGGCATATGCGTGCGCTGAAGCAGGACGGCGCAAGCCTGCTCGGCGGCTGCTGCGGCACAGGACCTGCGTATATCGAAGCGCTCCGCGCACTGCGCTGAGCGGTTTCTTATCCGCCCAGCTTTTCGCGCAGGAAGTCCCGCACCTGCGCGGGCGGCATTCCGAGCGCAAAGCCGAATTCGCCGTAGAGCATCTCCTCGGCCATGCGCCAGCTGCGCAGCTCGGTCGAGTTGACGCCCCGGCGGCTGGCCGTCTGGCTGTTCTGCTTGGCATGGAGCGTCTTGCACAGGCGCAGGAGCGCAACGCAGTCGTGCCCGGATAAAATGGCGCGGTAATACTCGCCCGCCGCACGGCTGTCGGGCGGCACGTCGCCCAGCGGCTCCAGCTCCGGCAGGCGCGGAAGAAGCCGCTCCAGCTCCTCGCGCGTCAGAACAGGCCGCATGACGGCCTTCCCGTCGACCGGCGTGTAGATCGTGCCGTCGTGATAATACGGGCGCAGACGGTAATACGCGCGGTTTTTGTCCAGTCCCGCAACCTTCAGCTTCCCGGCTTCCTCGACCCGGCACACGCCCTCAACGCCATAAACAATATATTCCCCGACTGAAAACATAGGCTTCCTCCTTCTTTTCCGGATAAACGTAACTTCTTACAGATACCAGTATACCAGATTCCGAAAGAAAAGTGTAAGCCTTTTTTCAACTTTTTTTGCGTTTTTCTTCCGAACGGCGGACAACCTTACGGCTTGTCCGCCGTAGTTGCACCGCCTGGGCGGCGGTGCAGGAATTCATCGAAGGCGTCGATGCGCTCAGTCAGGGGTTTGATGGACACGAAACGGAAGAAGCCGCCGCGCGATTGCATCTTATGCCACAGCTTCTGCACGTCGATGGCGTCATAGACGCTCTTGTCGATCTGCGCAGCCTTTTTCTGCACGACCGCACCCAGATGGACAGAGAAGCACAGATCGATCAGGAAAATGCCGAAGCACACGCCGACCATGAACGAGGCCAGCGGGTGCGCCACGAACCACTCGACCAGCTTCCGGAGTCTCGGATAGAGCAGGAAGTAATACCCCAGCGACAAAACGCCCCAGAAGAACGTGAACAGCGGACAGATAATGCCCTGGATATTGCCCCAGAGCTTGCTGTAGTCCCAGAGGCGCAGATGGAAGCCCTTAAAGCTCACAAGGCCGACGATGTATTCCAGCAGCGTCATCGCCAGCGCCATAACGACAAACATCACGGGATAATACCAGAACGTGCCGGAAAACGAGCCGAAGAGCGTGTGATCGAGTTCCGAAAGAATAAACAGCAGCACCGTGCCGAAGCCGTAGAGCGGCAGGCAGGGGCCGAACAGGAAGCCGGGGTTCAGCCATTTGCGCTCCGGGTTCGCGCCGGAGAAAAAGCGCCTGAACAGCAGCTCCAGCACCCAGCCGCCGACGCCGCCGAAGAAAAACAGATACAGAACGATCAGAAACACCTGAAATTTGGACATAGGGACCTCCGCATTCTTTTTTCCTCAGCTTACGACATTCCTATTCCGCTGTCAAGCCAAAAGAAAACAGTGACGTTTTGCGCCAGATATGGTATACTGTCGGCAGATTATGCAAAGGAGCGTTTTATCATGCGCGGCATCCCGTCTCTTATCACCGACATCCGAAAACAGGTCTTTGCCGAGGTCGCCAGAATGGCCTACTCCGTCGACTACACCGACATGGAGGACATCCCCTTCAAGATCGTCCCCGGCCAGAGCCCGCTGCACCGCGAATCTGTGTTCCTCGAACGCGCTATTGCGGGCGAACGCGTGCGCCTCGCGATGGGTCTGTCCTTACAGCCCGTGCAGACGCGCACACTTCTGACTGAGGGCATGGACCAGGCGGCCATCGCCGAGCAGTATTATGAGCCGCCGCTCGTCAACATCATCCCCTACGCCTGCCACGCCTGCCCGACGAAGCAGTACCGCGTGACAGAGCTGTGTCAGGGCTGTCTTGCCTCCTCGTGCCAGCGCGTGTGCCCGAAGGGCGCCGTCAAATTCGTCAACGGCAAGAGCCGCATCGACCAGAAGCTGTGCATCAAGTGCGGCAAATGCGCCAGATCCTGTCCGTATAACGCCATTACGTATCTGGAGCGGCCCTGTCAGGCCGCCTGCGGCATGGACGCCATCGGCGTCGATGAATACGGCAAGGCGTGCATCGACTATGACCGCTGTGTCTCCTGCGGCCAGTGTCTGGTCAGCTGCCCGTTCGGCGCGATCGTCGACAAGAGCCAGATCTATCAGGTCATCCGCTCCATCCTTGAAGGCAACGAAGTCGTGGCCATCGTCGCGCCGTCGTTCGTCGGGCAGTTCGGCAGGGACGTGACCGTTCCGAAGTTCCTGACCGCCATGAAGCAGCTCGGCTTTGCCGACGTGGTCGAGGTCGCGGCCGGCGCGGATATCTGCACGATTGAAGAAGCGCACGACTTTCTGGAAAAGGTACCGAACGAGCAGCGCTTCATGGCGACCTCCTGCTGCCCGTCGTGGCGGATGATGGCGCGCAGGCTCTTCCCGGCGGAGTCCGGCAATATCTCCATGACGTACACGCCGATGGTCTACACGGCGCGGCTCGTCAAGCGGGAACGGCCAGACTGCAAGGTCGTTTTCGTCGGCCCGTGCGCGGCAAAAAAGCTGGAAGCCATGCAGGAGGATATCCGCACGGACGTTGATTTTGTCCTGACCTACGAAGAACTCATGGGCATCTTTGAGGCCAAGGAGATCAATTTCTCCGCGCTTCCCGACAGCCCCGATCTGGACGAGGGCACGCGGGCCGGGCGCGGCTTCGCCGTGGCGGGCGGCGTGGCTGCCGCAGTGGAGGAACTGATTCATAAAGAGCACCCGGATATCGAACTCAAAACACAGCGGGCCGACGGCCTGCGCGACTGCCGGAAGCTGCTGATGCTTGCCAAGGCCGGAAAGCTTGACGGATATCTGCTCGAGGGCATGGCCTGCCCCGGTGGCTGCGTAGCAGGCGCTGGCACGGTCGTGTCGGCGGACACGGCGGCAAAAAAGCTGGCACAGCACATGACGCAGGCCAGCGGCAAAACGGCGGAGGACAGCAAATACCGCGATCTGGCCGACCAGCTGAACTGAGAGGGTGACAGACATGAAAGCTTGCAGAAAAATCGCAGCACTGGCGCTGTGTGCGGTGCTGCTGGTATCGCTGATGCCCATAGTTTTCGCGGCAGACGCGGCCCCGGCGCTGCAATTCGACGAAAACGGGGAATTCAAGATCCTGATCGTCGCCGACACGCAGGACATTGACAAGCCGCAGAAGGAAACCATCGCGCTGCTGGAGGCCGAGCTGGACGCGGCGCAGCCGGATCTCGTCGTGTTTTTAGGCGACCAGATCCACGGCCCGTCGATCGGCAAGAGCGTCGAGCGCACGCAGAAGGCGCTGGATGCGTTCTTGCAGCCGGTGGCCGAACGGGGTCTGAACTTCGCGCTCGTCTTCGGCAACCACGACGACGAGGGCGGTGTCAGCAAGGAAACCCAGATGGCATATTACCAGAGCTACCCCGGCTGCCTCGCGTCGGCGGGCGACGTGACGGGTGTGGGCAACTACAATCTGCTCGTCTATGACTCCGACGGAAAAACGCCGGTCGTGAACCTCTGGTTCTTCGACTCCGGCTCCTACGCGCCGGAGGGTCAGGGCAAATACGACTGGGTGCGGCAGGATCAGATCGACTGGTATCTGGAAACAGAGGCGGCGCTTGCCGCCCGGAACGGCGGAACGCCAATCCCGGCCTACGCGTTCCAGCACATCATTGTCCCGGATATTTACGACGCGATGGACATCGTTCCGTCCAGCGAGAAGAAGAACGGCGCGGTCGAGGGCTACGGCTGCCGCAGGGGCACGTATTATTCCGCTGCATCCGTGATCGAGGCCGGAACGCTCGGCGAAGCGCCGTGCCCGCCGGATGTGAACGGCGGCGAATTTGCCGCGTGGAAGCAGGGCGGCGATATCGTTGCGGGCTTCTTTGGACATGACCATGTGAACGACTTCATTATTCCCCATGAGGGCATCGATCTGATCAACACCAACAGCACCGGTTTTTACATCTACGGCGCAGGCGAGAACCACGGCGCGCGGCTCGTAACGCTGCGCGAATCCGACCCCACGGCCTATGAGACACGCATGCTCTATTATAAGGATCTGCTCGGCACAAAGCTGCCTTTCGGCTTTGCAGGCACATGGGGCACCTATGTGCAGAGCATCGTTCTTCTGGCCGTGTGCGCGCTTGTGCTTGTGCTGGCAGGCGCAGTGTGCCTGACGGTGCATCTGGTCAAAAAGCGCCGCCGCGCGCGCAGGTGATTTGCCGCGAACGCGTTCCAAGGTCAACTGGAAAGCTGCCTAGGGTGTATCTGAAAACTCCCAACGCACCCGGACAGCGGGCCTTTTTGCGGTGCGCCGCGTCATTTTTCCTTGAAATACGTCAGTATTCCTGCGAAAAAATGTCTTGCGCAACGCAAAAATCCCTCGCTGCCGGTCACATCATGAGTTTTCAGATACACCCTAGAAGCGAACGCAGCTGGCAGGGGGCAGGGCTGCGCTCCGCCCGGTGGGCAGCTGCGAATTCGCCGAGGATTTCCGGGAAAACCGGTGCATCCTGCAGGCGGACAGAGTCGTCCGCCCCTACGGGATATGGGAAGTATTGAAGCTTCGGCGTAGGTGCCGACGCCTCTGTCGACCCGTTTGGGAAGTTACGAATTCGCCAAAAATTTTCGCAAAATCGGTGCATTCTGCCGGGCCGATGTGAACCCCACCAAGATTGTACGTTTTTGGAGTGCAGCGCACCCCGTATAAGACGCAAAAAAGCGGCTGCCGGAGCAGCCGCTTTTTGTATGGGGGTTGGTGCTTAGTTCAGTTCGGTGATGCCGTCGATTCTCAGCTGGAAGGACGGAGCGGACTGGAAGTAGGACTCGTGGTAGTAGCCGTCGAAGACTGCCTCGTCGGCATCGGGCACGAAGTCGCCGTCGGTATCGGTTGCAAAAGCCGTGGTAACGGTTTTGCCACCAACGGTGAACTTGCTGGTATCAAAGACATGCAGGCTGCCGTCCTTGATAGCCGCGATGGTCTCGTCAACCTTCTCCTGGGTGCCGGGAGCGCAGGACTCGCCGAGCGGAGTGAGGGTAACGGCGTCGGCCTCATAGCCCTGGCACCAGTTCTGATCGAAGGACTCGCCGTTCATAACAGCGCGGAATGCGTACTCATAGAAGACTTCCCAAACGTTGGTCGGGGAGGTCAGAGCGGCGGTCGGAGCGACTGCGAGCATATCGACGTTGTAGCCGACGCAATAGACGGTCGTACCGGCATCGAGCGCCTCCTGGCAAGCGGCCGGAGCGCCGGTGGAGTCAGCGTGCTGGCTGACGATGATGCAGCCGTCGGCGATCAGAGCCTTGGCAGCCTCGTTCTCAGCGGTGATGTTGAACCAGGAGTTGGTGTACTGCACCTGCATGGCGACATCGGGAACGATGCTCTGCAGGCCAAGGAAGAACGCGGTGTAGCCGGAAACGACCTCTGCGTACGGATAAGCGCCGACATAGCCGATCTTGATCTTGCCGTCAGCCGTCTTGTTCTTGTCTTCGACCTTGCCTTCGTCGATGAGCTGCTGCAGCTTCATGCCGGCGACAACGCCGCCGACGTAACGGGCCTCATAGATGCCGGTGAAGGCGTTGTGGAAGTTATCAAGGCCGTTGGCTCTGGCGGTATCGCCGGTCATCGCGACGAACTGCACATCGGGATATTCCTCAGCTGCCAGAAGGCAGAAGGACTGATGGCCGTAGGAGTTGGTGATGACGATCTGGCAGCCCTGGTCGACACAGTCAACGCAGGCGTCATAGCAGCTCTCGTCTTCGGGGATGGAGTATTTCCAGATGATGTTGCTTTCGCTGATACCCAGAGCCTTGGCGGCTTCCTGGATGCCCTTGATATGGGAGTAGGTGTAGCCTTCGTTTTCGTCGCCGATCAGAACGACGCCGATCTTGATGTCGGTGCCAACAGCGTCGCCAGCGGGCTCAGCGGTTTCTTCCTCAGCCGGAGCGTCGGTTTCTTCCGCAGGCTCAGTGGTCTGTTCGTTGTTGGTCTCAGCCGGGGCGGGTGCGTCGGTCTTTTCTTCCGTCTTGGCAGTGGAAGCGCAGGCAACCAGAGCGAAGACCATGACCACGGCGAGAAGCAGAGCGATGATCTTTTTCATGTATTCGTTCCTCCTAAAAATTTTTGCGGTGAACGCCGCAATCCTGCTGTACGGAATATGCACAGCAAATCCGGATAGCTGTATTTTAATTGATTCTATGCAAAAAAGCAATCAGTTTTTTCGGGTTTATGGGCAGAAACACACAAAAAGTTTCAGGAATAGCTAAAAAATATTTAGCTTTTTCGGCGCTTTGTTATAATTGCCCGATTCCGGCAGTTCGATTTCGTGAAGAACGCCCAAGAACATAAGTGGAAATTCTGCGGGCTATTATGATATGATATTTCAGTAGGGCCACGGGCCCGCGCCTGATCTGCCGCATAGAAGGCGCTTTTCGCAAAGGAGCACAAAATCGTGAGGACATTTGTTGTAAAGGGAAATCTCTGCTTCAGCCGCAGCATGGACGAGTTGGTCTGCATGGAGCACAGTTATATTGTCGTCGAAGACGGCCGCGTCGCGGGCGTCTTCCGGACGCTGCCGGAGCGATACGCGCAGCTGCCGGTGCTGGATTATGGCGAGCAGCTGATCCTGCCGGGCATGACCGATCTGCATGTCCATGCGCCGCAGTTTGCCTTCCGCGGTCTCGGTATGGATATGGAGCTGCTGGAATGGCTGAATACCTATACCTTCCCGGAGGAATCCAAATATAAGGAATTGGAGTACGCGGACCGGGCCTACGGCAGCTTCGTGAACCACCTGCTGCACAGCACGACCACGCGCGCAGCCATTTTCGCCACCATCCACGTACCCGCTACGGAGCTTCTCATGCAGAAGCTGGACGAGGCGGGGCTGTCGTGCTATGTCGGCAAGGTCAACATGAACCGCAACTCGCCGGTCTATCTGCGCGAGATCTCGACCAATCAGGCCCTGCGGGACACGGAACGGTGGCTCTGCGAGACTAAGGAAGCATACCGGACCGTGAAGCCTATTCTGACGCCGCGCTTTATCCCCTCCTGCACAGACGATCTGATGTACGGCCTTGCGCGGCTGCAGGCAAAATACGGCGTACCCGTGCAGAGCCATCTGTCGGAAAACTACTCCGAGATCGCGTGGATCCGGGAGCTGTGTCCCCGCTCGAAGCATTACGGCGACGCGTATGAGCAGTTTGGCCTCTTCGGCGGCGGATATCCGTGCATCATGGCACACTGCGTCCACTCGAACGAGGACGAGCAGGCGCTGATGAAGAAAAACGGCGTATTCATCGCGCATTCGCCGGAATCAAACATGAATCTGGCCTCCGGCGTTGCGCCGGTCAACAAATTTCTCGATGACGGCCTGCGCGTCGGCCTCGCGACCGACGTGGCCGGCGGCAGCCACGAGAGTATGCTGCGCGCCATGACCCACGCCATTCAGGCCTCCAAGCTCCGCTGGCGGCTGTACGATCAGGAGGTAAAGCCGCTGCCCTTCGAGCGCGCGTTTTATCTGGCCACCATGGGCGGCGGCGCGTTCTTCGGGAACGTCGGCAGCTTTTTGGACGGGTACGAATTTGACGCCGTCGTACTGGACGACGCGTCGCTCGACCACCCGCAGGAACTTTCCGTCCGCGCCCGGCTGGAGCGCGCGGCCTATCTGGCCGACGACCGGAACCTGACGGCGAAATTTGTCGCCGGACAGAAGATCCTCGGTTGACAAACCGGCGAGAATCCGGTACAATACAGCCGCAAACCGCATAGCGCCCGGTCAAAGACCGGGCGCAGACAGTTCGGAACCATCCTGTCTTTAAATAAAACTAGGGAAAGCAGGATGGGCGCAGTGCGCCCATCTTTTTTATCATCATCTGACGCTATCCCTCCAATCTTCGCGGCTTGCAGAAGGAGGACAATCCATGAAAAAACTCACCACCCGCCAGATCGCGCTGAACGGCGTCGTCGCCGGACTCTACGCAGCCATCACGATCCTGACCGCCTCGTTCGCCTACGGAAATATCCAGTTCCGCATCGCGGATAGCCTGTGCGTGCTCGTCGTGCTGGAGCCGAGTCTGACCGTCGGCCTGACGCTCGGCTGCCTGATCTCCAACATTTTTTCGACCGTGTCCGCACTCGATATCGTCATCGGCACAGCCGGGACGCTGCTCGGCTGTCTGCTGGCTGCAAGAGTGAAACGGGACTGGCTCGTGCCGGTGCCCGTGATTCTTGCAAACGCCGTGCTGGTCGGCGCAATGCTGGCCTACGTGCTCACGCCGGACGCGCTGGTACAGGGATTTTTCATCAACGGCGGTGAGGTGCTGCTCGGCGAGGCAGTCGTTTTATACCTGCTCGGCGTGCCGCTGCTGCTGTTTTTCCGGCGCTCGGGGCTGATGGAAAAGCTCCTGCACGGCGCCCATCCTTCCCCGCACTGAAAACCAGCGCCGCCTCTTGTCACAGCATGACAGGAGGCGGCGGCTTGCGTTTACAGATATTCCGCGTCGTAATTGTTGAGATACCGGTCGCGGCGGGACTGGCGCTTGACGAGGATGAACGCGACCGTGAACAGAACGGCCACGAACGCGGCGAACAGCCAGCCGTAATGGACGGACTCGATCGTTGCGATATAGTCGTAGCAGCCGTGCAGGAACGCAGGCAGAAGCAGGGCCAGCACCCGGCAGAGCTTGGACGCGCCGTCCTTCCCCTGTCCGTGCAGGCGCTTGGCAAGGCCGTACCACACGCCCATGAACACGCCGAAGCAGGCGTGGCCCGGCACGGCGGTCACGGCGCGCACGAGCGCGGTCGACAGTCCGTACATGAGCACGTAGCTGATATTCTCCCACAGCGCAAAGCCCAGTGAGACAAATACCGCGTACACAACGCCGTCAAACTGGCAGTTGAAAGCGGCGGAGTTCCACGTCCGGCGCTTGAGCAGGAAGTATTTTGCGCCTTCCTCCGAAAATGCGACGACGCCGAAATACATGAGTACGTTGTACGGCGTGCTGTTCTCCGGAAAATACCGGCCCAGCAGCCAGCTGCCGAAGCGCTCGAGCAGGAGTGCGATAAACGTCGCGGCGATGCCGTACAGCACGAGCGAAATGAGCAGCGGCGCAGGCTCCTTTTCCAGCTTGTCCGCACGGTAGACATGGACGAGCAGGAACACAGCCGGGATCACTGCGGCGGCGATCAGGATCGGGTTGGTATAGAAGAAAATCATACGCGCATCTCCCTATCGGTTTCTGCCGATATTGAAGCACAAAAGCGGAAAAAAGTCAATTTGCGTTTTGCTTGCCGATGCGCGTGCACCGTGGTATACTAGGGTGTATCTGAAAACTCCCAACGCACCCGGACAGTGGGCCTTTTTGCGGTGCGCCGCGTCATTTTTCCTTGAAATACGTCAGTATTCCTGCGAAAAAATGTCTTGCGCAACGCAAAAATCCCTCGCTGCCGGTCACATCATGAGTTTTCAGATACACCCTAAAAACAAAATGGCAGAGGAGGCGAGGATGTGCAGGATACGGCGCTGATGCTCCACACGCTTTTGGAGCTTGGCGAGAGTATGCTGGCCGACGGCGCGGACGTGCGCCGCGTCGAGCAGACGCTCACACGGATGGGACTGGCCTATGGTGCGGTGCGGATGGACGTGTTTGTCATCACATCCAGCATCGTACTGACAATGTGCTTTCCGGACGAGACAAGCGTTACGCAGACGCGGCGGATCGAGAAATCCGCCGTGACGGACTTCAGAAAGCTGGAGGCCATCAACGCCATCAGCCGCAGCTACTGCGAAAAGCCCTTTCCGGTGCAGGAGCTGGCCGACCGGCTGCATCTGGCGAAGCGCTGCCGCCCTGCGCGGTGGAAGCTGTTCGCGGGCAGCTGTCTGGGCGCGGGCGCGCTGACGGTCTTCTTTGGCGGCGCGGGAGCAGACGGGCTGGCGGCGGCGGTCTTTGCGCTGGCGCTGTGCCTGCTGCAGATGTATCTGCCGCTAATCTGCAAAAACAAGGTACTGTTCAATTTTCTTGCGGCCTTCTGCGTCGGGAGCCTGATCAGCCTGGCCTGCCGCGCGCTTCCTGCGCTGCACGGCGACAAGATCATCATCGGCGATATCATGCTGCTGATCCCCGGCCTCGCGTTTACGAACGCGGTCAAGGATATTTTCATCGGCGATACAATTTCGGGCGTGATGCGCCTGATCGAGACGATTTTGTGGGCGGCAGCGCTGGCGCTGGGCTTTGCGCTGTCCGGCTGGCTGCTGGGGGTGTGACGGATGCAGACATTTATTGGCCTTTTGACGGCGCTGCTCGGCTCCGCCGGCTTTGCGCTGATCTTCAACGTGCGCAAACAGCTGCTGCCGCTGGCAGCGCTGGGCGGCGCGGTCTGCTGGGGTACATATCTGCTGGCGGGGTGCGCGACGGAGTCTGTTTTTCTGCAGTCCTTCGCAGCCAGCGCAGCAACGGCGATCTGGTCGGAGGCGTTCGCGCGCGTGAAGAAAACGCCTGCGCAGCAGTACCTCATCATCGGCCTCATTCCGCTCGTGCCCGGCGGGACACTTTATTACGCCATGAGCGCACTCGTCCGGCAGGACTGGGGGCAGGCACAGCTCTACGGCTACCGGGTCAGCGTGTTCGTGCTCGGGATCGCGGCAGGCGTGAGCCTGACGCTGAGCCTGCTTGATATGCTGCTGAACGCGCGCAGACGCATTCAAAACAAAAGGTAGGAGCATATTTTATGGAAAACCGCTGCATCATCGTCTCCGGCGGCGTTTTCAGCCCCGCGCCGGAGCAGCAGCCGGGCGATTTTGTCATTGCCTGCGACCGGGGCTACGCCTACTGTGAACGGCTCGGTCTGATGCCGGATCTGTTCATCGGCGACTTCGACTCTTATTCCGGTGCAGTCGCGCCGGGCGTAGCCGTGGAGCGTCTGATCCCTGAGAAGGACGACACGGACACCGGCCACGCCATCACATACGCGCTGGCGCACGGCTTCCGGACGCTGGTCCTGACCTGCGCGCTGGGCGGGCGGCTGGATCACACGCTGGCCAATCTCCAGAACGCGGCGAACGCCGCCGTACAGGGTGCGTCCGTGACCATTCTGGATGAAGGCTCGGAGATCAGCTTCCTGACGCACGGAACGCTCCGCCTGAAAAAGCGGCCCGGCTGGGGCCTGTCCGTGTTTTCGCTTTCGGACGCCAGCACAGGCGTGTGCCTGCGCGGGGTAAAATACGAATTGGAGAACGCCGCGCTGGACAACCGCTTCCCGCTCGGCGTCAGCAATGAATTCGACGCGCCGGAGGCAGAGATCACGGTTGAACAGGGCGTTCTGATGGTCATGCAGACAAAAAAGCAGTAAACCAGAGCGGCCTCGCCCTGACGGGCGGGTCTTCGCTCTTAGGGTGTATCTGAAAACTCCCAATGTGACCGGCAGCGAGAAATTTTTGCGCTGAGCAAGACATTTTTTCGCAGGAATACTGACGTATTTCAAGGAAAAATGGTGCAGCGCAGCGTGAAAAGATCCGCTGTCCGGGTGCGTTGGGAGTTTTCAGATACACCCTAGCGCCGCTTATTCCATCATGGAGCGGGTCTGCTCCTCGCGGTACTGGCGGGTGTAGAGCTGGTAATACGCGCCCTTTGCCTCCATCAGAGAGCGGTGCGTGCCGCTTTCGATGATCTTGCCGTCGTGCACGACCAGAATCACGTCCGCGCGGCGGATGGTCGACAGGCGGTGCGCGATGATGAACGAGGTGCGGCCCGCCATGACCTTTTCGATGGCGTCCTGAATAAGCCGCTCGGTCACGGTGTCGACGGAGCTGGTCGCTTCGTCGAGCACGAAAATGCGCGGGTCGGCCAGCAGCGCACGGGCAAAGGACAAAAGCTGCTTTTCGCCCGTGGAGAGCGTGTTGCCGCCCTCGCCGATGTCGGTGTTATAGCCGTCCGGCAGACGGGCTATGATCTGGTCGGCGGAGACGGCCTTTACGGCCGCTTCGATCTCGTCCATCGTCGCGTCGGGCCTGCCATAGCGCAGGTTCTCCAGAACTGTGCCGGAAAACAGATGCGGCGTTTGCAGCACATAACCGATGTTCGAGTGCAGCCAGAGCTGGCTGCGTTCCCGCGCGTCGCGGCCATCGATCAGAATGCGGCCCTGCGTCGGCTCAAAGAAGCGGCAGACGAGATTGACCAGCGTGGATTTTCCCGCGCCCGTCTCGCCGACAATGGCGACGTTCGTGCCCTGCGGGACCTTGAGGTTAAAGTGTTCCAGCACGTTTTCGCTGCCGTCGGGATAGCGGAAGGTGACGTCCTGAAATTCAATGTCGCCGTGAAGCGGCTCCCAGTTTTCCTTTTTGGGGTGGAACGCGTCGCCGTACTTTTCCGTGACCTCCGGCGTGTCGCTGACGTCGGATTCCGTTTCCAGAAGCCTTGTGACGCGTTCAACATTGACCTGCACGTTGACGAGCGACGACATGACCTGCACGAGCCACTGGATCGGCTCCATCATGCCCTGCGCATAGTTCATAAACACCGACAGCGTACCGATCAGGATCACGCCGTCTCTTGTGATCACGCCGCCGCGCCACAGGACGATCGCCAGCGCAATGGACGCGGCGAAGGCCGTCGTGGACATGAACACGCCGCGGAAGTGCATGGCGCGGACGCTCAGGCGCTTCATTTCGCCGGTCAGATCGTCGAACTCCTGCTCGACCTTATCCTCAATGACCAGCGTCTTGGTCGTCTTCGCGCCGGTGATGCCCTCGTTGAACGCACCGGTGATCTTCGAGTTCTGCTCACGCACGCGCCGGTGGAAGAAGACGAGCTTTTTCTGGAAATACGCGCCCGAGAGCACCAGCACCGGCACAATGACCATCACACACAGCGCCAGCTTCCAGTTGAGCGCAAACATCATCACGATCGCCAGCAGCAGATACGCGATGTACCACACGCCCTCCATCAGACCCCAGGCCAGCGTGCTTGCAATGCGGTCGGTATCGGACATGACGCGTGCGTGGGTATAGCCGACGCTGTTCTGGTTGAAATAAGAGAAGGACAGCGTCTGCAGATGGTTGAACGTCTCGCGCTTTAAGTCGCGGCCGATATAGAGCTCGGCCCTGCACGCGCCGTAGGCGGAAATGTAGTTGGTCGCGGTCTGGATGATCATGACCAGAATGTACAGTGCCAGCCAGCCGCCGACGCCCTGCATGGTTTTGTCCGCGATAAAATGGTCGATGGCGTGCTGCTGGAACAGGGGGATGATCGCGTCCATGCCGCTGCCGACCGTGCCGGTCACGACCATCCAGAAAAACAGCATTTTATAGGGCTTTAAATAAGGGGCCAGCTTCGGGATGCCGAAAAACGGCAGGCCCTTTTTTTCTTTTTCCTGCTTCATGCCGGCTCCTCCTCTCCGATGGACATCTGCATATCATAGATCTGCCGGAACAGGCCGGGCTGCCGCAGCAGCTCCTGCGGCGTGCCGCGCTGGAGGACCTTTCCGTGCTCCAGCACCAGAATATTGTCGCAGTCCATGAGTGTCGTGATGCGGTGGGAAATGATGATGGTCGTCGTCCCGGCCAGATCCCGGTTCAGCGCCTCGCGGATGTGCTCGTCCGTCTGCGTGTCGACGGCGGACAGGGAATCGTCGAAGACCATCACGGGCGTTTTCTTCGTCAGCATCCGCGCGATGGCCACGCGCTGCTTCTGTCCGCCCGAGAGCGTCACGCCGCGTTCGCCGACCATGGTGTCATAGCCGTTCGCGAACTGCTCGATATCGGACGCGATGCAGGCCGTCGCGGCGGCTTTGCGCACCGTTTCGCGGTCCGCGCCGCAGATGCCGATGTTCTCCTCGATCGTGCGCGAGAACAAAAACGGCTCCTGCAGCACAACGCCCACATGGTCGCGCACCCAGGCTGCGGGCATATCGGCCAGATCCTCCCCGCCGACCGTCACGCGGCCCTCCGACGGCGCGTAGAGCCTGCACAGCATCAGCAGCAGGCTGCTCTTGCCGGAGCCGGTGCCGCCCAGAATGCCGAAGCTCGACCCGGCGGGAATGGTGAAGGACACGTCCGAGAGCACGTCCGGCCCCGTCTCATAGCGGAACGAAACATGGTCGAAGACGATATCGCCGTCCATGGGCAGCTCCTTCGCGTCCGGCCTGTCCTGCTCACAGGGAGCGTCGAGAATTTCGCCGATACGGGATACGGAGACGCCCGCCTTGCTCATTTCGGAGATCACGCGGCCCAGACGGCGCACGGGGGAAATGCTCATGGTGTTATAGATGGCGAAGGAGACGAACTCGCCCTCGGTCATTTCGCCGCGCACGCACAGAATGCTGCCGATCAGCACGACGAGCATCGTCTGGATGCAGGCCGTCGCGTCGCCGACGGCCCAGAAGTCCGAAAGCGTGCGGCACAGGCGCACCCAGAGCGTGGTATAGTCCTCGTTCTGCTTTTCAAAGCGCTGCCGCTCGTATTCCTCGCGGCCAAAGGCGCGCACAACGCGCACGCCGGTCAGATTCTCCTGCGCGATGGTGGACAGCACGCCCTCGGATTCGTCGCAGGCGGTGTAGCGCTCCCGGATGGAGTTGTGGAACAGCAGAGAATAGACGATGATGATCGGGAACATAATTGCCGGCACGAGCGCCAGCTTCCAGTTCATAAGCGCCATACACACGAGCGCGAACACGATCATCGCCACGGCGCGGAACACGGAGACGAACTGCTCTTCAAAGAAGGTCTTGATACGCTCAACGTCCGAGGTGCAGCGCTGGATGATATCGCCGGTGGGGTTCTGCATATGCCACTTCCACGGCAGGTGCTGGATGTGGTGGTACAGCAGGTCCCGGCTGGTCTTGACGAGTGTTTCGCCCGCCTTGGAGCTGTAGATATTCACGCAGTAGCGCATAACGGCCGAGAGAAGCCCGAGTCCCGCCATAAAAACCGCCGGGACCCAGAGGTTCTGCCGCAGATACGCCGCGCCGCCGAGCGCTTCGACGATAGGCCGCGCCGCCGCGGACTTCACCGGGGCCTGCCCGATCAGGGAGTCGACGCTCACGCGGATGATCTGCGGAATGATCAGCTCACAAAGCGTAAAGAGCAGGCTTGCGGCAATGCAGGCGGCAAAATACCGCCAGCTGCCGTGCAGCAGCCGCGCAAGCGTCCGCCCGTTGGAGCTTTTTTTCTTCTGTTTCAGGGTTCTCGCCTCGCTTTCTTTCGAAGACAGGCCGAGGGCGGAATTGGGAACGCCAATTCCGCCCTTGTGGCCGCGAACGATATTTCTGGAATTACTATACCGTATTTGTTCCGGAATGTCAACCGTGATTATGCGATGCCGGTCAGGTCATAGCTGTCGAGCCACGCCTTGGCTTCCTCGCACACGCCGCGCAGGCAGCTTTCCTCAAACGGGCTGTCCAGCTCCGCGTTTTTCAGAAGCTCCGTGAACACGCGGCTGCCGCCCTGCCGGGTGTAGGCCATGTAATGTGCCCACGCGTCAGGCAGATCCTTCTGGATGCGCGCCCAGAATTGCAGCGCGACGGTCTGCGCGAGGCAGTAGTCGATGTAATAGAACGGGTTCACATAGATATGCAGCTGCCGCTGCCAGCCCTCGCCGTCGCCGTAGAAGGGGATCTCGCTGCCGAGCTTCATCCACGGCATATACACGCCCAGAAGCTCTTTCCACACTGCATGGCGCTCCGCCGAGGTCATCTCCGGCTTTTCATAGACGATATGCTGGAAATGGTCGACCATCGTGCCGTAGGGGATGAAGGTCAGCGCGCCCGCCAGATGGCTGTAGCGGAACTTGCGGGTATCGTCTCCAAAGAAGCCCTCGGCCCACGGCCACGCGAAGAATTCCATGGACATGGAATGCACCTCGCAGCCCTCAAGGCTCGGCCAGATCGTCTCGGTCGGGACGCGGTCGCGGTTGAGATACGCGGCAAAGGCGTGGCCCGCCTCGTGCGTTACGACCTCAACGTCGTGCTGCGTGCCGTTGAAGTTGGCGAAGATAAACGGAACGCGGTACTCGCCAAGGCTCGTGCAGTAGCCGCCGGCCCGCTTGCCGGGGGTGGACAGCACGTCGAGAAGCTCGTTATCGAGCATCGTGTTGAAGAATTCTCCGGTTTCGGGGGAAAGCGCCTCATAGAACCGCTTGCCCTGCGCGAGAATGTCGTCCGGGGTGCCGCAGGGCTTCGGGTTGCCGCTGCGGAAGCCGAGTGCGTTGTCCGCAAAGGTCATGGGGTAGGCCTTGCCAAGGCGCTTTGCCTGCGCCTCATAGACGGAGGCCGCGACGGGCACGACGTATTTGACGACGGCGGCGCGGAACTTCTCCACGTCCTGCTTCGTGTAGCAGTTGCGGCCCATGCGGTAATAGCCCAGCTCGGTATAGCCGTCATAGCCCAGCTTGCGGCCCATCGCGTCGCGCAGCTTCACGAGCTTGGCATAGATCTCGTCCAGCTCCGGCTGGTGCGCCTTGTACCAGCCGCCCTCGGCCTGCCACGCAGCCAGACGCCGCGCGTCGTCGGGGTCGTTTTTAAACGGGGACAGCTGCGAGATGGTGTAGGTGCCGCCTTCGAACTCAATCTGTGCGCTGGCGATCAGCTTCTGATAGTCCTGCACGAGCTGGTTTTCCTGCTTCAGCTCCTCGACGATCGCGGGAGAGAACGCCTTGCGGGCGATCTCGGCGTTGAGGAACATCAGATCGCCGTATTCCGCTGCGAATTCCTTGCGGAACGGGCTTTCCAGCATGGCAGCCGTCCACGCGTCGTCATAGGCGCGAAGCTCGGGCCCTGCTTCGTTCCAGAACTCCTCTTCGGCGTCATAGAACTTGTCGCGGGTGTCGATGGAGTTGCGGACGCTCGAGAGCGTGGCAAGCGTATCGATGTGCATCGACAGCTTCTGTTGGGCGAGGAACGCCTCGCGCGCGGCGGCATAGTCCGGCGCGGCCTTCAGCCGGTCGGTCAGCGCCTGCAGCTGCTGCTTCAGCTCGTTCAGATCGGGCCGTGCATACGGCATTTCAGAAAATTTCATGAAAATCTCCCTTCATTAATATAATACTCTGTTGGGATTATAGCATATCCCGTCCATGTTTCGCAATGCCCGTGTCTTGCGTCCGCAGACAAATCGTGGTACGATGAAAGAAAAGGAGGGATCCCTATGACAAATCAGCAGAAATTTGACCGTCTGCGTAAACTGCTCGACGAAGCCAGCGTCTATGCCCGTGCCGTGGGCAAGCTGGAGTTCGATATGCAGTGCTGCGCGCCGAAGGACGGCATGGAGCAGGCGGGCGCGGATATGGCCGTTCTGTCCGACCGGCATTTCCGGCTCACGCACACCAAGCGCTACGCCCAGCTTGTAACCGAGCTGCACGCGGACAGTGAGGGACTGACGCCGGTGCAGAAGAAGGTCGTGGAACACCTGTATGAGGCATGGGAGAAGGAAAAGAATATCCCGGCAAAGCTGAATTACGAAATGAGCCTCGCCTACAACCGCGCCTATTCCAAATGGCTGGAGGCGAAGCAGGCGGCAGACTTTTCCCTGTTCCGCGATTCGCTGGCCGAGATCATTTCCTACACGCACAAGGCGCTCGATCTGCGTGAAAACAAAAAGCCGACGTATTACGACGCGCTGCTGGACGACACCGAAAAGGGCGGCAGCATCGCCCAGCTCGACGCGTTTTTTGACGCGCTGCGCGCGCGGATCGTCCCGCTGGTGCGGCGCATTCAGGCGGAGGGCAAGCCCATCCGCACGGATTTCATGTCCCGCCCGTGCCCCATTCCGCAGCAGGAGGCGTTCTCCAGATACCTGCTGGAGCTGGAGGGCTTAAAGCAGGACGCACTCGTCCTCATGACGACCGAGCATCCGTTCACCACGAACTTCGGCCCCAGGGACGTGCGCGTCACAACGCATTATTATGAGAACAATTTCGTCTCCAATATCTTCACCACGCTCCATGAGGGCGGCCACGCGCTGTTCATGCAGAACGAGCCGGAGGAATTTTACCGCGAGCACGCCGCAAACTCCATGACGAACGGCATGCACGAGTGCATTTCCCGCTTCTACGAAAATCTGATCGGCCGCAGTGAAGCATTCGTCCATTTTATCTATCCTAAATTGCAGGAACTGAGCGGCGGTACGTTTGCCGACGTTTCCGAACGGCAGCTTTATGAGGCTGTCAATGCCGCCGCGCCAGGCCTCAACCGCTGCGACGCAGACGAGTTGACCTACTGCCTGCACATTATGATCCGCTATGAACTGGAAAAGGCGTTCATGAACGGCGAGATCACGGTCGATGAAATTCCCGCGCTTTGGAATCAGAAATATCAGGACTATCTCGGCGTCGCCGTCCCGGACGACGCGCAGGGCTGCCTGCAGGACGTGCACTGGACGATGCCCGCCGGATATTTCCCGTCCTACGCGCTGGGCTCTGCCTACGGCGTGCAGATCCTGCGGACGATGGAGAAGGACTTCGACGTCTTTGCCTGCGCGGCAAAGGGCGATCTGCTCCCCATCCGCGACTGGCTGAAATCGCACGTATTTTCCATCGCCTCCGTCACAACGCCGGATGAATGGATCCGCGCCATCACCGGTGAAAGCCTGAACCCGGACTATTTCCTGACCTATCTGGAGAAAAAATTCTCCGCGCTCTATGCGCTGACATAAGCAGCGCGCCAAAGTCTCCCCTTGCCGTGCGATGCGCACAGCAAGGGGAGGCTTTTTATGTGCATCCTATATCATTTTTGATATGCTTGGTTTTCACAAATTAAGTATCACATTTATAGTATGGCAAATATGACAATTCTGATATGGAAAATTCGTGCTATTTTCCACACCCGCAGCGCGCCGGAATGATTGACTTCCGGAGGCGTTCGTGGTAAACTTTTTTCGTAACCGATAAAACAATATCGATTACAGACATGGCGCCGGAACCCGCGCACGACTGGACACGCAGCGCCGAAAATACCAGGCAACGGGATAGTTAAGGCCCCGCGCCTGCAAGGAGGATACAATACATATGGCAATCGAATTCAAAGACGGCAAGTACGTAGACCCGCAGACCGGCCGCGTCACGCTCGACCCGACCGTGTACAAGGACTGGCAGATCGCAGAGGAAGCAGAAAAGAATCTGCCCCCCGTGGATTATTTCCGCGAGAAGCTCGGCCTGCTGCCCGAGGAGATCATCCCCTACGGCAAGACCCCGAAGATCGACTTCATCAAGGTCATGAAGCGTCTGAAGGATAAGCCCGACGGCAAGTTCATCGAAGTCACTGCCATTACCCCGACCCCGTTCGGCGAAGGCAAGTCCACCGTTTCCCTGGGCCTGATCGAAGGCCTCGGCAAGCTGGGCCTGAATGTCGGCGGCGCACTGCGTCAGCCCTCCGGCGGCCCGACCATGAACGTCAAGGGCACTGCGGCCGGCGGCGGCAACGCCCTTCTGATGCCGATGACCGAGTTCTCCCTCGGCCTGACCGGCGATATCAACGACATTATGAACGCGCACAACCTGGCGATGGTCGCCCTGAACGCGCGTATGCAGCACGAGCGCAACAACAACGACGAGTGGCTGGCCAAGAAGGGCCTCAAGCGCCTCGACATCGACCCGAAGCGCATCGAGATGGGCTGGGTCATGGACTTCTGCGCGCAGGGCCTGCGCAACATCATCATCGGCATCGGCGGCCGTCTGGACGGCTTCATGATGGAGTCCAAGTTCGGCATCGCCGTCGGCTCCGAGCTGATGGCCATTCTGGCTGTCGCCCGTGATCTGAAGGATCTGCGTGAGCGTATCGGCAAGATCGTCGTCGCGTACTCCCGCAGCGGCGAGCCCGTCACCTGCGACGATCTTGAGGTCGCAGGCGCGATGACCGCGTGGATGCGCAACACCATCAACCCGACCATGTGCTATTCCGTCGAACATCAGCCGGTTCTCGTTCACGCCGGCCCGTTCGCCAACATCGCCATCGGCCAGTCCTCCGTCATTGCTGACCGTCTGGCTCTGAAGCTGTTCGACTACCATGTCACCGAGTCCGGCTTCGCTGCCGACATCGGCTTCGAGAAGTTCTGGAACGTCAAGACCCGTCTGTCCGGCCTGACCCCGAACGTCTCCGTTCTGGTCGCGACCGTCCGCGCGCTCAAGATGCACGGCGGCGGCCCGAAGGTCACCCCGGGCGCTCCCCTGCCGAAGGAATACACCGAGGAGAACCTCGAGCTTCTGGAAAAGGGCACCTGCAACCTGTTCCATCATGTGAACACCATCAAGAAGTCCGGCATCAACCCGGTCGTCTGCATCAACCGCTTCTACACCGACACCGACGCGGAGATCGCCCTTCTCAAGAAGCTCTGCAAGGAGCACGGCGTCCGCTGCGCGGAGTCCAACCACTGGCGTTACGGCGGCGAAGGTGCAATCGAACTGGCCAAGGCCGTCGTCGAAGCCTGCGAGGAGCCGGTCAACATCAAGTTCCTGTACGACCTTGAAATGCCGCTGCGTCAGCGCGTGGAACTGATCGCCAAGGAAGTCTACGGCGCGGACGGCGTCGACTGGGCGCCTCTGGCTGTGCAGAAGGCTGAGCGCTTCGAGTCTGACCCGAAGTACAAGGATTACTGCACCATGATGGTCAAGACCCACCTGTCCCTGTCCGACGACCCGACGAAGAAGGGCGTTCCTACCGGCTGGCGGCTCGCCATCCGCGACATTCTGGAGTATGGCGGCGCGAAGTTCCTTTGCCCGATGGCAGGCACCATCTCCATGATGCCCGGCACTGCCGCGAACCCGGCATACCGCCGCATCGACGTCGACACCGAGACCGGCAAGGTCTCCGGCCTGTTCTGATTTACATGACTTACCGGCAGGCGGCGGACATCCGCCGCCTGCCTTGCTGAAAATAAGGAGTTATTATGGATTATACGACAAGATCCTGCCGTGAATTTGTCACGGTGCTCGCCTCGAGCGAGCCTGCCCCCGGCGGCGGCGGCGCGTCCGCGCTGGTCGCCGCGCTCGGCACGGCGCTCGGCAACATGGTCGGCTCTCTGACGGTCGGCAAAAAGAAGTACGCCGACGTTGAGGTTGAGATCATCGCCCTGAAGGAAAAATGCGACAAGCTCCAGACCGAGCTTCTCGATCAGGTCCCCGCCGACGCAGAGGGCTTCATCCCCCTGTCCAAGGCCTACGGTATCCCCAAGGACGACCCCAGCCGCCCGGAGATCATGGAAAAGGCCACGATCACGGCCTGCCAGGTCCCAATGCACATCATGGAGCTGTGCTGCGAGTCCATCGAGGCGATCTCCGTCTTCGCCGCCAAAGGCTCCCGCCTCGCCGTCTCCGACGCGGGCTGCGGCGCGGCCATCGTGAAGTCCGCTTTGCAGGCGGCCTCGCTCAACGTCTTTATCAACACTAAAACGCTCCAGAACCGGGAACTGGCCGAGGAAATGAACGCCAAATGCCTCGGGATGCTGGACAAATACGGCAAGATGGCTGACGAGATTTTCGAGACGGTCAAGGCCGGTTTCTTTAAATAAGAAGGAGAGAGAACTATGGCAAAGTTACTGCTTGGCAAGGAAGTTACCGCTGCGATGAACGAAAAGCTGCAGGCGCGTGTCGCGGCTCTGAAGGAAAAGGGCGTCAGCCCGAAGCTTGCCATCGTCCGCTGCGGTGAGAATCCCTCCGACCTGTCCTATGAAAAGGGCGCGACCGCCCGCGCAGAGCTCATCGGCGTGGAGGTTCAGAAGTTCGTCCTGCCTGAGGACGTGACGAAGGAAGCGCTCATCGCGCAGATCGAAGCGATCAACGCTGACGATTCCATCCACGGCTGCCTCATGTTCCGGCCCCTGCCGAAGCATCTGAAGGCCGATCAGGACGAGATCTGCAACCATCTGGCCGCCCGCAAGGACGTCGACTGCATGACCGACCTCTCCAACGCCGGCGTCTTCACCGGCAAGAAGCTGGGTTTCGCCCCCTGCACCCCGCAGGCGTGCATGGAAATTCTGGACTACTACGGCATTGACTGCAAGGGCAAGAACGCCGTCGTCATCGGCCGTTCCCTCGTCGTCGGCAAGCCTGCCGCGATGATGCTGATGGCCAAGAACGCCACCGTCACCGTCTGCCACACCAAGACCGTCGACGTGGCCGGTATCGCCCGCAAGGCGGACATCCTCGTCTCCGCCGCAGGCGTTCTGAACAGCCTGACGAAGGACTATGTCTCCGAAAACCAGATCGTTATCGACGTCTCCATCAACTGGGACCCCGAGAAGGTCAATTCCAAGGGCGGCAAGGGCGCTATCGCGGGCGACGCCGTGTTCTCCGAGGTCGAACCCATTGTCGGCGCGATCACGCCGGTTCCCGGCGGTGTCGGCTCCGTCACGACCTCCGTACTAATCGGCCATGTGGTCGAGGCTGCCGAGCGCACGCTGTAAACCGTTTTACCGCGCTGCCGCCGGTCTTTTCCGGCGGCAGTTTTTCGAAGGGAGAGTGGAAGTATGAAAGAAAAATTCAAGACTCCGCAGACCGCCATCCGCTGGCTGTTTGCCGGGTTCACGCTGCTGTGCCTGCTGGCCGCGGTCATCAGTGCTGCTTTGTACCACGAGTCGGCCTCCGACATTTTTGCGGGCCTTGGCCGCATCTGTACGCAGTCCGGCCAGACCGTCAAGAGCTACTTTGACAGCAGCTACGGCGGCTTCGGCGGAACGTTTTTGAATGCCGCGCTGGTCTGCGCCGTGTGTCTCGGGATTTACTGCCTGCCCGGCAGCAAGCCGGACGGCGTGTCCGTCCTCGCGTTTTTCCTGACGGCAGGCTTCTGCTTTTGGGGCACGACAATCCTCAACATCTGGTTCTCGTTCGCAGGCGTTCTGGTCTACTGTCTTGCCATGAAGAAAAAGCCCGGCGCGATGGCGAATGCCTTCCTGTTCTCCACGGGTCTTGCCCCGCTCATCACGGAAATGCTCTTCCGCTATCCCGGCGAGGCGTGGCACGGCTTTACGGGCCTCGGCATCGTTCTTGCGCTGGCTGTCGGCGTTTTTATCGGCTTCCTCTTCCCTGCCGTCCTGCCGCACAGCCCGCAGATGCACAAGGGCTACGACCTTTATAACGCAGCCGTGCCCATCGGCCTGATTGCGTTCTTCCTGCGCTCGCTTCTGTATAAGATCTTCACCTCCGCGCCTCCCGCATCGGAAAACGTCGGTCTGGCAGACAGCTTCGTGCCCGTCAGCGTCGGCTTCTGTCTGGTGGTGTTCGCGCTGGCCATCATCTGGGGCCTTGCGCTCGGCGGGGCGAAGGAATACGGCAGGCTCCTGCGCGATTCCGGCTACAACGTCGACTACGGCACGAAATACGGCTCCGGCGCGGCGATCCTGAACTTCGGCATTTACGGGCTGTTTATCGTCCTGTACTACCTGCTTATCGGCGCAAAGTGGAACGCCGCGACGCTGGGCTGCGTGTTCTGCATGGTCTGCTGCTGCTATAAGGGCAGCCACCCGGCCAATGTCTGGCCGATCATGGTGGGCTATGTTGCCGCAAGCTACATCGCGGAATTCGTCTGCGGCCTCACCGGCGCGGAACATACGCTCATGGCAAACGCACAGGCCATCGTCATCGGCCTCTGCTTTGCAAACGGCCTGTCCCCTGTTACGGGCGTCTACGGCTGGCTGGCCGGCGTCGTATTCGGCATGATCCATTACACGTTCGTCACCTGCGTCCCGCTGCTGCACGGCGCGTTCTGCCTGTATAACGGCGGCTTTACGGCAGCCTTCACCTGCTTCCTGTTCATCCCCGTGCTGGAGCATTTCTGCAAGACAAAGAAGGAGCGCAAAGAGCTGCGGGCGCGGAAATAAGCGCCGGGAAGGAGCTGCGTCATGTTTTACTGTGAAAACTGTTATCTGCTGAACGAGGAAAACACCTGCGCATTCTGCGGCAGCAGACTCACGCGCGGGCCGAAAATGGACGATTACTGCTTTATCGGCAACAAATGCTCCCCGTGGGCCGAGATGTATCACGGCATTCTCAAGGACGACCATATCCCCGTCATCATCCGCCAGTGGAGCCCGCGCACCGCGGCCTATACCGGCGAGGTCGGCACCCGGACGGACTTCTTCGTCCCCTACTCCGAGCTTGACCACGCCCGGCAGCTTGAACAGGCGCTCATGGACAGCAGCTTCGAGCAGCCGGACTGACCCGCAGACAGGATAGAAAAACTCGCCGCCCCCGGAAAAAGGACGGCGAGTTTTATTTTGACTAAAAATAATAATGATAACTACTTGCAAAATTGAATCAGATATGTTAGAATCGTTTCAGACAGGCAAGGAATACTAAAATAACTGATTATTAAAAAGGAGACGGGATCATGAGCAAATATGCAGGCACGAAAACCGAAGCGAATCTGCGCGCAGCCTTTGCAGGCGAATCGCAGGCACGGAACCAGTACACCTTCTTCGCGTCCGTCGCGAAAAAAGAGGGCTACGAGCAGATGGCGGCGCTGTTTCTGAAAACAGCGGAGAACGAGAAGGAGCACGCAAAGCTCTGGCTCAAGGAGCTGTCCGGCATCGGCGACACGAAGGCCAATCTGGCCGCTGCCGCCGCAGGCGAAAACTACGAATGGACGGATATGTATCAGGACTTTGCCAAGACTGCCGAGGAAGAGGGCTTCCCGGAGCTGGCACAGCGCTTCCGCCTCGTCGCGGAGATCGAAAAGCACCACGAAGAGCGCTACCGCGCACTGCTGCACAATCTGGAGACAGCGCAGGTGTTCGAAAAGAGCGAAGTCAAGGTCTGGGAATGCCGCAACTGCGGCCACATCGCTGTCGGCACAAAGGCCCCCGAGGTCTGTCCCGCCTGCAATCACCCGCAGAGCTATTTTGAACTCCGCGAAGAAAATTATTGAGTATCATATCAGCAAAACGGGCTGCAGCGAAATGAACCTCGCTGCAGCCCCTTTATTCTTTATGAAGTTCTATACCGAAAGCACGCGCCAGTGCTTCACCGAAAAAAGTTTAAAAAATCGATTACTATTCTGGAAATGTGTTGAAATGCGGAAAAGAGTGTGATACTATAATTATGCCAAACAAATCTTAATAACGCAAGCAGGTATTCTTTTCCTATCTATAGGGATAGTATGCCCTTTTTACGCACCATTCAAATCAGATTTGGTAAAAACGCAATTCTACTTGAATGGTGAGAGGGAATACCTTTTGCGTTTAAGATTTGTTTGGCGACAATCGGAGTTGCGTTTTTCAGTGCGTCAGCTTCGGTTGGCGCACTTTTTTATTTTAGAGAAAGAAGGATGTCCAATGGAAAAAGATCATGTAGAAATTTTGGCAAAAAGCAAAAAGGTATCTCAAAAGAAAAAAACCAATTTTGTCTGGTGTATTACGATTGTGTTGTTTGTCGCAATGATGGTTTCATTTACAATCGACTACATTGGATACAGAAGGGGTCAGAAATTCGGAGTTGCATCTGCAATCCTTGCGGGTTATACAAGAGAAAGCTATTCTTATGCTGAGCAATGCTCTGATATCAGGGAACAGCTTGAGCGCAATTATCAAAATGTCACTGTTCAAGGCATAACTTTTGACTATAGCGAAGCACGAGCAGCACAGAAAGATGTTGTGAACGCATTTTATGATGTTATGAAGTCTGGCGGTTATACACGATACGGTACATGGAACCTTGCGAAATGGTTCTACTATACCAATCCCGTGGAGTATTTTACCGGATATTATTGGAACAAAGTGCTTCCGCTTGTATCTTATGCATTTCTGGTGTTTGCTCTGGCATTTACCCTCTTAACCAAACGTGAAGCAAAAAAGGAACTTGTTGTCTATACAGACTCCGTTTTGTGTAAATTGAGCAGGAAGAAAACAAAAGAGTTTGGTTTTGAAGATATCAATAATGTAACTATAGGCAAGAACGCTTTAAAGTTGGTCGGCACAGGCATGAAATTTAAGATTGCAAACCTGAAAAATGCTGAGGAACTGAAAAGCGCGATTATGGAAAAGAAAAAGATGCTGCGAGATAAACCGGACAATGCAAACGCAGGAAACGCCGACGAACTGAAAAAATATAAAGATTTACTTGATAGCGGCGTCATTTCTCAGGAAGAATTCGACGCGAAGAAAAAGCAGCTGCTGGGGTTGTAAAAGATATGTAGACTTTACAACGCAGGAGTTCATATTAGAAATTTGCGGCCCGGAGGGAGTTCGATTTCCCTCCGGGCCTCCTTGAACCGACCAGAACTCCCCTTCGGTTTTTCCGGTCTTTTCCCACGAAGCTTGGGACAGCTCAAAATTTTCGACGCTGTCCCTAAAGGCGTAGTAGGGGCCGACGACTCTGTCGGCCCTGAAAATATTGCGAATTCGCATGAAATTCCGTAAAATCGGTTTACTCTGCGGGCGGACAGAGTCGTCCGTCCCTACATAGACCTCGATAGTCCTGCGCAAAAACGTGGTGACAGCAGTTTTTTGACAGACTAAGGGGCTGCCTCGCTAAGAGGCAGCCCCTTTGGTCTGTTTTGCAATTGTCAGCTGATCCTGCGGATATATCCGTTTCCGCAGATCTGGCTGTAGTAGACCGCCTCGCCGACAGTGAACACGTCGGTGCTGCTGAACGCGCGGACGGTCTGGGTCTCGCCGTCGACGTCGACCGTCAGCGGGGAGACGGAGGTGACCGTCGCCGGATAGCTCGTCGTGACGAGGACCACGTCGAACGCGTTGTCGCCGTCGTGGTCGATCACGGTGATCTTGTCATTTTCGGACAGCGTGTTCAGGATATCCTTGTTCGAGGGCGTGTAGTTGTAGTAATACGCCGTCTCCTCCGTCAGGCGGAAGCCGCCGCCGGCACAGATCTCCTTGAGCTGGGACGCGTCGGTGAAGGTATAATAGACCTCGTCGACCGCATAGCAGGGAATGCCGAAGACCGTGCCGTCCTTCACATAGATATCAACATTCCGGCCAAGCAGGCTGAGATCCGTAGAGATATCGAACGCCTTGTGACCGGCCAGCCTGCTCGTCCCGGCGGAAAGCGTATTGCCTGCGCTCGTCAGATCGGCGCATTCGTTGCCGGTCAGCGTGGCGGTGTAACGCGTCAGACCGAAACGGATCTCCAGATACGACATGGGGTTCATCAGGCCGTCGAGCACATAGCGCTGATCGCCTTCCAGCGAGGCGTCCGCGACCTTGGGGCAGAGCATGGCGTTGTAGATCAGCAGGCACGCCGTATCGCGCGTAGCGGCGGAGTCATAGTTGGCGGAGACGCCCGCGTAGATCCCCTTCACAAACGCGTCCTCGTCGACGTTCTGCGCCCAGCTCGCGCCGACATAGCGCGAAGCGTCCTCGCCGAGAATGACGAGCAGCATCTTTGCAAGCTCGCGGATCGTCACATGGTCCGCCGGGCGGAAGCGCCCGCTGCTGCCGGCGATAATGTCGTGCTCGGCGCAGTAGGCGATATAATCTGCAGCCCACGATGTGGTGCTGTCATAGAACGGAGCGGAGGCGTTCTGGGCCTGCGGCTCCGCCTCGCACAAAAGCGCCATCAGCTTGGCGACCTCTTCGCGCCGGATGGGGTTCAGCGGGCCGAAGCTGCCGTCCGAATAGCCGGAGATCAGGCCGAGGTCGTAGAGCATCCGCACGGCGTTGTTGTTTTCGATCTCCTGCTGGTCGGAAAAGCCTGCAAAGTCCGTTGCTGTGCAGGGGATCATAAGTGTCAGCGTCAGCACAGCTGCAAGCAGTGCGCAAAGCAGTTTTTTCAAGGCGATGCCCCCTTCCACGTATATTTATATTCAGTATAGGCGGCAGCCGGGAGGATTGCAAGCAAACCGGCCTGTTTGTAACAGAACTGTAATGAAAACAGGCAGAAAATCCGGACAGGATTGCATTTTTCCCGCAGGACTGGTACAATACAGACCGAAAGGAGGCGGAGCAATGGACAAACGCGAACAGATCGCGCGCATGGCGCAGACAAAGGAAGACGAAATGCTGCTGGCCAGAGTGTACGAGCGCATGACGAACGCCGCCGCGCGCAGCATCCCGGCTTCAACGTGCTTTTTGTCCAAACGGGAGCAGATGCTTGCCGCCGAGCTGCTGCGCGGGCAGGACATCCGGTTTTACGGCGGGCCGCCCATGGCTGAGCGCGAGATCTGCTGCTATCTGCCGGACTATCTGGACGAGAGCTGGCTGGAGAGCGAGGACGGGCCGATTGCCGCCGTCCGCGCATCCTATTTCGAGGGCGATACGCTCACGCACCGGGATTTTCTCGGCGCGCTGATGGGCTGCGGCGTGAAGCGCGAGACGATTGGAGATATCTATGTGGCCGAGGGCCGCTGCGACTTTCTCGTCACGCGCGAGGTGCTGCCGTATCTGCTGCAGAACTTTCTGTCCGCCGGACGCACGAAGCTGCACGTGGAGCGCATCATGGTCCCGGACGTTTCCGTGCCGGAGCAGAAGGTCCGGCAGATCCGCGACACCGTGCCCTCCCTGCGGCTCGACGGCATTGTTTCCTCCGGCTTTTCCATCAGCCGCGGCAAGGCTGCGGATTATATCAGCGCCGGAAAATGCGAGCTGAACTACGCGCCCTGCGTAAAGGGCGACAAGCAGACGACGGAGGGCGACGTGATCACCGTCCGGGGTCTTGGCAAGATCCGGCTGGACGCCGTCGGCGGCAATACGAAAAAGGGCCGCATCTGCGTTGAAATTACAAGATTTCTGTAAGGAGCATCTGCTATGAAAAAAGAAGACATTGACCGCATCAATGAGCTGGCCCGCAAGGCCAAGACCGTCGGCCTCACACCGGAGGAGAACGAGGAGCGCGCCGTGCTGCGCCGGGCGTATATCGATTCCGTCGTCGGCGATCTGCGCCAGCAGCTCGACAACACCTACATCGTCGACAGCAAGGGCAACAAGCGCAAGCTGCGCCAGTGATCAGCGGAACAGGAAATATAATATCGCGCACTGCGCCAGAAGCAGAAGCGGGACTGTGATGGTAAACAGCGGCTTTCTCGTCTTGTGGCGGCAGACATACATCCCCGCCAGCACACCGAGACTGCCGAAGCAGGCCGCAAACGCCAGCAGCAGCGCCTCCGGGACACGGCGGCGGTGACAGCGGGCAAGATTTTTATCCAGCAGCATAATTGCGAAGCCGGATGCATTCATTAGAAGCAGGAAAACAAGCATGGAACCATTCCTTTCTATTGGAGGCGATCTGGTATGAAGCGAATTCTGATTGGTTGGATGGCGGCGCTGAGCGCGCTGCTGTGCGCCTGCTCGGCGCAGACAGTCTGGGAAACGGTGGACGGCGGCTGTGTGCCGGCTGAAGGCGGCGCGGCCTATGCGATCCGCATTGCCCTGCCGCAGGACGCGGTCGAGGAGGTCTTTGCCGAGCGCGGTGCGCGGCAGATCTATACCCAGCCGGGCGGAGGCTATGAGATCACGACGGAAATTCTGGACGCCGCGCCCGCCGCCGCGATCGTCCGGCGGCTGTCGGGCTTCGATGCGTCCGCGCTGCACGTGTATAAGAGCGGCGGCAAGGACCGGCCCGTCTGGCAGTTTGCGTGGTACGCGGCCTCCGACGAGGGCGGGCGTATGTACCGCTGCAAGGTGATTTCCGACGGCAGCTACTGCTACGCGCTGACCGTCAGCGTGCCGGAGGGTGCCGGCACCAGCTATGATACCATGTTGACGGAGGTATTCTCAAGCATGGAATTGCAGCCGGTGTAGCCGCCAGTGAAAAAGTTTCACGATTTTAAAAATTGTTCTTGACATTTGCCGAACTGGCCGTTATAATACACACGTCGCTGAGAGATGCGGCTTGATGGAACGGAAGGTTAGCTCAGCTGGGAGAGCACCTGCCTTACAAGCAGGGGGTCACAGGTTCGAGCCCTGTTGTTCCCACCAAAATGTGGCCATGTAGTTCAGTTGGTTAGAACGCCGGCCTGTCACGCCGGAGGTCGAGGGTTCGAGTCCCTTCGTGGTCGCCACTCGCTGCTGTAGCTCAGTAGGTAGAGCGCATCCTTGGTAAGGATGAGGTCACCAGTTCGAATCTGGTCAGCAGCTCCACTGAAACCCTTGAATCCCAACGGATTCAGGGGTTTTCAATTTTCTGGGAATCTGTTGGAAAGCCGAACTTTCCAACAATTCTTCCAACAAATTCATTTCAGGAGCTTTTCTTTTGCAGTGTTGCGATGATCAGCTTGGCAATATCGGGATTATCCTGCAGCAGTTGATAGGCAAGATCTGCCTCATCAGCCGCTGCTTTTTTGGCTTCTGATGGGCGCTTCTGAAAGAAATCTTCGTCAACTTTCTGTGCCAGACGCCGGCGATCCTCATTATGGGTATGGGCATAGAGGTCTGTTACCATTCGTGCCTGCGCGTGCCCTGTGTCCCCCTGAACGGCTTTGATGTTGCCGCCGCCGATCTGCAGCTTCAAAGAAGCACTGCAATGGCGCAGACTATGAAACACCACCGGACGCAAGTCATAATCTGCGATTAACTTGCGAAGAAGAGCAGCAATCTGTCGCTCTTCATATGGCCGACCGTCTTCGTGTGCGATGACCAGACCATAATCAGCGTATTCGTCACCAATTAACAACTTGAGCGCATCCTGCGAACTCTTCACCTCCCGCAAAGCCAACGCTACTGTCTTTGGCAGAAAAATCTTGCGAACACTGCTTTCGGTTTTAGGCAATTTCAGAACCAGTGAAGTGGTAGAATCGGTTTGCTTCCATTCAGGAAAGGTGAAGATGACTTGGGAGCGGCCACGGTGGGCAAGGGCATTCAGGCTATCCTTCTGACAGCGCTTCAGCTCCTTGTTCACAAAGACATGGGCAGTACCATCGTGAATGCTCTCGTCCGAAAAATCCACATAATCCCATGTGAGGCCCAGAATTTCTCCGATTCGCATGGAACAGCCCAGGGCCAGAAGCATAGCGGTATGGAGAATCGGATCAGAGCAGCAATCCAGTGCATACTGCGCCTCGCTGGCACTCCATACGTCCCGCTCAGCAGAACGGTATTTGGGGAGCGTGACCCGCTCTGCGGGGTTACTGGAGATATACTCCCATTTGACCGCCTGATTCAAGGCGCTTCTAAGCAGCGCATGGGTCTTCTCAATCACAGAGAGGGAGACAGTAGCATCGGTCTTCTTATGACCTTTCAGGATAACTGCGGGCTTATCCTGCAGGGAATCGTAAAAGAGATCCAGATCGTGGGTGGTCAGATCCTTGACGGCCACATTCCCGAGGTAGGGCTTGATATAGTGTTCGATCCGATGCTTGCTGCAGGACAGGAACGAGTCGCCCCAATGATTCAAGCCATATACTTGCACATACTCGTCCATCAACTCGCCCACGGTGATATACTTCTGCCTTGTGGACCGAATTGGAATAGGAACGGGTTTGGGCGGTTGGAAGACACCGAGGGACTTTTCATATTCAAGTTGAGCGATACGAAGATTTGCTTCCTCGTATGAGGAAAAGCGTTCATAGAAAGGTTTTGAATATCCAGGACAGCGGTATGAGATCTCATATTGCTGTCCTTTTTTACGTGGTTTCATTGTTACTCCTTTGCAGTATCACGGCCAATAGCGGCCGGCGGCCTCCTTCCTGCTGCATAAGTGGAGTACCCATTCATGCGGCGAGTATAGCATGGGCGGCTGAAAAATTCAACCGCCCATGCCTTTGTCAGGAGCGAGAAGATGTCAGATAGTCGATCAGGGCTTGCTTGGGAATCCGCAGTTGGCGCCCAATTTTAACGCTGTAGATTTGCTTGGAGCGCACCAGTTCATAAGCTGTATTCCGCCCAACGCCGAGAATAGGCATCAGGTCCTCCACCCGAAGGGTCAGAGGGAGTTCATCGAAAGAGTGATAATTACTGCTCATGCTTGTCACACTTTCTCACGGAGGCCAGATAGATATTGGTCACATCCGGTCGCTCATGCCCCAGCAGGCGGGAGACCTCAAAATGGGCGTCCAGAGGGCTCTTGCCGCTGTTGACCAGTTCCTGGTACTTTTCTGCTGCGTAGGTATGGCGGAGCCCATGGAAGGTCATCGGGCGGTCAGAATCCACGTCCCGTACTTCATCCCGGTGCTTCATAATGAAGAATTGCAGATGGTTGATGGCCCGGTCTGTAGGCACGTCATCGGGCACCAGCAGCTTATGACCCCGTGGTGTGCGCGCCAACTGCGTGCGCATGGCGATGGCGATCTGCTCGTTGATGGGAACCGTCCGCACCTTGCCACCCTTGCCCTTGATGGTGATGGCGCTCTCCCGGAGCGCCCGCTCCGCCGTGGAGGTATCGATACGGAAACACTCATGGATACGGAGACCTGCATACCGGGCTAGATACAACGCAAGGATGAAGTCATAGCGGTTAATAGCCAGCGCCTTACCCAGCATCTTGTTGAACTCCGTCATACTCCAGGTCCGGTCCGTTCCGCCGAAGCATCGCCGTTCCAGTTCCACGGCCAGTTCATCGTTGTTCAGAAGCCGGTATTTGGGATTGCTCATTTTGTCATGGAAGAACCGAATCGCCGCCAGGTCCGTTTTGATGGTACTGGGGGATTTGCCGCTTTCCTGCATCCAGAGGACATACGCTGTCAGATGCTTGCCGCTGATATTCTCCAGCTTTTGGAGATGAAACTCGTCCGCCAGGTAGGCACAGAACCGCTTCATAGCTTCATAATAGCGTTCCTTGGTTCGGAAGCTGCCTTGCCGGTTATGCCGTGCCAGCTTGTCCAGCTGACTCACCAGGGATAAATAAATACCCATGTTTTCAATTTTCCTTGCCATATCAAAAATCTCCTTGTCGATCATAGTCAGTTCAGATAGGCGCAGTTCACCCATTGGCACATTCGTCCGTTTCCGCTTGATTTCCAAAGAAATCTCAGCAGATCCGACAAACTACAGTAGCCGGAACCCCTTGCAGCAGAAGCACTCTAAAGAACAAAGCGCCCCACTTACGGAAGCCTGTCTCTTTTTGATTTTGAACCAGGTCAGTACGAATGCAGTATGGGGATTTTCCCTGTTGCCGGACTGAATGCCCGACAACAACTGCTGACACCACCGCTGAACTCGGTTGCAAACCATGGCACTGGGCCATCGTTTGCGAGTGTCGTTTGATCCATCCGGCTGCGGATCGGGAATGTGCTGTTCCTGCGCTGCCGGAACCATGCTGTCACCATGGCGCACAGGTCAGGAGGCTGCCATACTCCCTGAGCGGTTTTCCTGCCGTACCGCTTCAACGGCTTTCCATGCTTCTTCATAAATTTGATCGACAAGTCACTTTCTTACCGGCATTCCTGCCGGGCCATGGCTGGCAAACACCACAGCTGTTTTAGACGCGAAAAGACACGGAAAGAGGCTGCGCTTGATGCGTGCAGTCATCCTTTTCGTGTCTTTCAAAATTCTCGGTTATTCAATTCTCACGGGTTATTCGGCCTAAAGAAGCTTTGCGTGGAACAAATGGGTATAGTAGTCCCTTTGTCCACATTCAGCATACCGAAAAACTCGGCTCACAGCTTAGTAAGTCCCATAGGCGGGAAAACCATCTCTAATAAATCCAGTATAATCATACTGCGGTTACCAGGGAAACGCATCTATACCTAAATCTGCTTTCCTGGCAAAAAATGCTTCATTCAACCTGCCGGGATGTTCCGCATCCGCAGCTCACTACTTAACAAGGCCCATTCCGGGGAAGTTCATCTAATAAATACGGTACCAGTTTACCACGTACACAACAGGTTGGCTATGATACCAGAATCTGCTCGAGTATCTGCATGGAAGTGCGGCCGCTTTACGCATAACGTAGGCATTTGTCAACATATCATTTTGTTTACGTTATGCGTAGCCTTTATGTAAAAGTTCTCGATCCTGTGTTCTTGATTGTCTACGTTATACGTTGACTCCTGACCCATCCTGCGGACACGGCAATGGGCAGACTACCCCCTTGTTGCTTTCCATCCTCCCTCAAATGCTCCGCCCTACAATGCACCGCCCTAAAATACAGTTTTATTTTACCAGCGCGCGAAAGCTCTGTAAACTTGCGGTTGCCGCAAGGGAGAGATATGCAAAAAGGCCGTGATCACCTGCAGCGACCACAGCCTTCAACATTCATATAGCTTGATTGATTGCCAAATTTTCAGAAATGAGGGGCGTACCACAACACTCTTAGGCGTGGCAGCGGAAGCATCAGTAACCTCAGTAGGTTGCAATAATCATCATAGTGTCCGGACGCACTATTTCCCAAATCGGAATCGTGCATCACTGGCACTCACGTACAATCCAAGCAACAAGTGTGCAATGCGAGTATTTCCTCGCTCACAGGAAAACCTGCCCCTGCAATTTCAGCGGAGTACGCACATAGAATCAATTACAGCTCCTTTACAACACGATATATTGTGTTTGCCAATATAATATTTCTGTATTTAGCGTCATTGCAATCTTTCAAGTCGTCTTCAGAATACACGGACAAACTTCCCCTCTAACTTGCATTTGCGTAGTAATGCGTATTAGCATCGTATTATTGGCGTATAGAAGTTCTATGCGTATTAACTCCGTGTTGTGAGAGTATTAGCTATCAGTAATACGGAAGAAGGTGTAGTTGCCATCTACTAGGCCTGTTCCAGCAAAACCACGATTTCAGGGCCAGACACTGAGGCCGCACAACAGCCGTTCAGCCCCGAACTGATGGCTGTTGGCCACCGCCTTATACACGATACCGTCTCCAAGATCATTTTATTTTTTGGGGGGAAGCTTCAAACCATTAAGCATACGGAATTTGGAAAACCTTTTTGAACTTTGACGAAAAATATTGATTTTATTCGCGATTGCGAGTATAATATTATTAATAGTTGTAAATATGCGGCAAGTTATTGATGACAGGAGGACACCAATGAAGTATTTGTCTGTGGCGCAGACAGCAGAAAAATGGGGCATCTCTACGCGGAGAATTCAGATCCTCTGCAACGAAGATCGTATTTCCGGCGCGGTGCGGATTGGATATGCTTGGGCGATTCCGGATGACGCTGAGAAGCCCTCGGATGCGAGGATAAAGAGCGGGAAATATATTAAGAATTCTACGCAACACGAATAAGAGGCAGACACTGTTAGGATGGTTTACTAATCAACGACTTTTACTGACATATAACACTGCTTCATTAATGGAGTACAAACGGAACAAGACGTTTTTATCCCAGAAAGGAACCAAATCTATGGATAATAAAGAAGCTTTGTATTCTAAACCGCTCCCATCTTCTCGATCTGGAGCCTTTTATAATACATTTCCCTACCCCACAAAGATATCCCCAGAGGCCATTGCTGTCTATATAGCCTGTTCCACCAATCCGGGAGATTTAGTCTTAGATGCTTTTGCTGGGAGTGGCAGCACAGGTGTTGCTGCTCTTCTGTGCGAGCATCCGACCGAACGTATGAGGAAAATAACGAAGGATTTGAATGTGACCCCGGTATGGGGAGCTCGAAACGCCGTATTGTACGAAATCGGAACATATGCATCGTTTGCGATCAAAACTATTCTAAGCAGACTCTCTAGCCGTGAGTTTACCATTGCAGTCGATAGCTTCCTCAAAAAAGCACAGGACCTCGTAGGTGGACTATATGAGGCAATTGATCTTGCTGGGGATACTGGGACAATCAGATATGTTATATGGTCTGAGGTTTTGGAGTGCCCTAGTTGCCACTCTGAGATTTCCTATTTTGAGCACGGCACCTCACGTGATCCAGTTCGATTTAAAGACGAGATTGTTTGCCCGTATTGCAAGAAAGTGCATCACGTAGAAGAGATGCCTTTTACAACTGAAGAGCACTATGACCGACTGCTTCATAAGCAGGTATCCAGGAAGAAGCGTGTCCCGGCGTGGATTTATGGTACTACTAATGGCTACAACTGGAATCGTCAAGCTACGGAAGCAGACGCAGCCTATATTGCACAAATCGAAAGCACCTGTGATGTAGATGATGTGCCGCAAGAGATTCAATGGGGTGAACTCCATCGTGCGGGATATCACTATGGCATTACGCATCTGCACCACTTTTATACAGCTAGAAACTATATTGTGATGTCAAAATTATGGAAGTTGGCGGAAACATATCCAGAAAAGATTTCTGATGCCTTAAAGCTGCTGCTTCTTAGCTATAATGCCTCTCACTGCACTTTGATGACCCGTGTGGTCGCAAAGAAAAACGCAAAAGACTTTATATTGACTAGTGCCCAGAGCGGAGTACTATATATCAGCAAATTGCCGGTAGAAAAAAACATTCTCCTTGGGCTAAAGAGAAAGGTCAAGCCTTTTGCTGAGACATATGCAAAGTTACAGAATTGTACGGGACAGATTACGATACACAATGGTTCTAGTACAAAGATGAAGGAAAATAATGATAGCATTGATTTTATTTTTACAGACCCACCGTTTGGAGATTTTATTCCTTATGCCGAGGTAAACCAAATCAATGAGCTGTGGCTCCCCAAAGTGACAAACCGCAAGGACGAGGTAATAATCAGCGCATCCCAAGGAAAGGATGTCTTTACCTATCAGGAACTCCTTACTCAGGTTTTTAGTGAAATCAACCGTGTTTTGAAACCCAATCATTATGCCTCTATCGTATTCCACGCAGCGAAGGCAAAAGTATGGGACGTTTTCAGTGAAGCTATTACCGGTGCAAGGCTACAGATAGTGCATACAAACATTTTGGACAAAACCCAGGCGAGCTTTAAACAGGTAGTGTCAGATGGTTCCGTTCAGGGGGATCCTCTTTTTCTGCTCAAGAAAAGCTTGGCAAGGAAGAATACTTCACGGTTGACTGATGAAGAAGTGCTACACTCATTGCTCGCTGATCATATATCCGATCCAGACTTTGACAACCGTAAATGCTTCTCGTGGTATATCAATCGTTGTTTGGAATTGGGGATAGATGTTACAATGGATGCTAAGCAAGTCTATGAATACTATGATTCTCAGAAAAGAGCCAAATAATATGAAAAAGCCAAACAGTATATCCTCTCATCAAAAACGGTTTGGGCAATACTTTTCTGGTGATAAAGTAGCAGCTCTATTGTCGCTATTATTGCCGCAGGGACTTCAGTATCGCTCTATTGTTGACCCAATGGCGGGCAAAGGTGATTTACTCAATGCTGCCGTCCCCAAAGCCATGCCAGACGCCCATATTCTCGGCGTAGAAATTGATGAGCCGGTTGCTGCAACGTGCCAAAAAAGATTGCCCCAAGCAAATATCATCTGTGAAGATGCCTTCCAGAGTAATGTCATCATCACAGAAAAGGGCTGGGACTTAGTTATTACTAACCCTCCGTATGTGCGCTACCAGCTTCAAAATGATGATAATGGCGTAATGCCCACTGGTAACTCCATTCGAAGTAATCTGTGCACCCTATTGAATGGGCTTTCTTATCTCAGCATAGAAGAAAGGCAACTGTTGCTTCAAATCACTCAGAATTATTCGGGACTATCTGATATGGCGGTACCGTCGTGGATTCTTTGCGCCGCACTGGTTAGAGTTGGCGGGATTTTAGCAATGATAGTGCCTGAGACATGGCTAAACCGCGAATATGCAAAGCCTATTCAATATCTTTTGATGAAGACCTTCGATGTGTTAGCCATAGCGAGAGATGTGAATGCTTGCTGGTTTGAAAACGCTTTGGTTCGGACGTGCCTGGTCGTAGCCAAAAAGAAAGAAGCCGTTTTATTGCCTGAAACAGATAACGCAGAAACACTGTTTATAGATTTAGGTTCAGAGCTTGCTGGCGAACACTCCTTAATTGATCACTTGGCGTGGAATGGGCTTGCGGGGAAAGAGGCTCTTTTGGCCCTGCTGTCCAGCGAGTCAAATGTTTCCGGAGATGGTTTTGCAGTGAAAACGCGAAAAACTATTTCGCTATTCCCCCATATGCTTTCTGCTCATCGCATGCCAAAGTGGATTCTATCCGAAGATTTTCATCAGCCAAGCAGTTGCTTCCAGCTCCCACCGGAATTGGACAGCGTACTGAACAATAGCTCTGGGCAAGAATATATGACGCTCAGTGATTTGGGGGGGCATTGCGGCCAAGGGTTGCGCACTGGTGCAAACGAATTCTTTTATTTCAAAATTGTCGGCGAAACAGATAAAGAATACTCATTGCGCACCGGCAAGTGGTTTGAAGGCGGTAAGACAATTAAGGTTTCCAAGGAGTTTATCATTCAGTGCGTGCAAAATCGCCGCGAAGTAGATGGGGTCGTGGCAAATCCATGTAGGCTGGAAACAGGCGTACTGTATTTGCAGGAGTACATACGCCCGCAAGATTTTGACGCTTGCGTTTATGGAACGGCAGAACACTATAAGAAGCTACCGACTATACTAAGCGACTATATTTCTGCCGCAGAGAAACACAAGAATTCAAGAGGGTTGTCATTTAGAGAATACAGTGCTGTAAAACCAAATGAGAAAAAGAGTGGCTCTCAATATGAACGTTTTTGGTACATGCTGCCGCAACTTGCGCCTAGGCATCTTCCTAACCTTTGCATCACTCGTGTTAGTTCAGCTGCGGCAGACTGTGTCTATATCCCTCAATCTGCGAAGAATCCCATCGCGGTGGACGCCAATTTTGTAACCTTGTGGTGCAGCTCAGAAGATACCTTAAAGATTTGCTTAGCGCTTCTAAATTCGACATGGAGCAAATGCTATATGGAGTTGCTTTGTACGGTAATGGGCGGTGGCGCACTTAAAATCGAAGCAAGCCATGTAAACAAGTTGCTGTTTCCTAAGTTTACCTTCCAGCAGCTTCAACGTCTCTCTGAGTGTGGTACGCAGATTGTGACTGAGAAAAAAATTGCGGCAGAGCTACGAGATGCCATCGATATCATCATTCTGGAGCCCTTTGACGATGCAGAAAACCTTTTAACACAGATCAAGGATTTACTCCGAAAGAAACTCAATGAAAGAGGGGCCAAATATGAATTATGATGAACTCAGAGATTTTGCTCATCATGCTCAATCTATGATTTCTGCAGGAGCTGTTGAAGATCGGCTGCGCCACTATTTATCTGCCAGACTTTCTAGCATTTTTCCAGACTCCCCGTGGTGGATTCAAGCTCACATGGAGGGGACGGAAACCCATGTCCGCTTTTCTGCCGGACATAGGAATCGGGAAGGGTTCGTTGATGCGGTTGTTGGTAAAACAGCTATTGAGTACGAAAAAAATCTCACCCTTCAAGTTATATTTGATGAGGGGTATCACCAAGTAAAGGAGTACTGCGCGGCTCTGTATAACATTGGTATCCCAGAAGCAGAAATTCTGGGGGTGCTTTCAGATACCGTTCGTTGGTATGGGTATTCCGTTACCGTTGTTGGAGATGCAGAGAATGGACACCTGTATGGCCCTGACAATATTGAACTGACTCAAATCGCGGCGGTTGATTTGTCGCGGGAGACGGAGGAAGAGTTCCGCAGATTTGAGGTGTTTGTCAGCCAATTTCTTGACAGAGCACAATCCAGACTGCTGAATGCTAGTACGTTGGTCACAGACTTTGGTATGGACAGTAGCTTCTATTGCCAAAACATCCCCGTATTCCAGGATGTTGTCACTAGAGCGATGGAGGAAAAGCCAGATTATGCGGCGTTGATTAAACAGGTTTGGCAAAACTTTATTGCTTACCTTGGCGTGTCTGATTATGGACAGTTCTCACTCGAGACATACATCAACGAGTTCTATTTAGTCACTGTCGCCAAAATTATCTGCGTTAACATTATGGCTGGAGAACCAGTCATAAGCGCGGTGGAAGAAATCAAAAAAATTCTTAACGGTGAATATTTTACGAGGCAAAATGTTTTTAACCTTGTGGACTACGATTATTTTGGCTGGCTTAATAATAGCCCCTATGCGGAGCAAATTGTAAGTAGTGTCGCCGAAATGCAACGGAGGCTGATTGCCTATGATTTTTCACGTCTAGGTGATAACGATATTTTTGGGCGCCTTTTGGCACAACTGGCCAACAGAGAGCATCGGTTAATGCTGGGGCAAGAATTTACACCCCATTGGATTGCTCGGGACATTGTGGAATATAACATGGATCTGTTGGATGAGGATTGGCCGCGCATTGTAGATATGTGTTGCGGTTCGGGCGTATTCCTAATTGAGTCGATTAGGGCTGTGCGGAATCGGTATGACATCGTTCCAGAACGCTATTCTGAGGAAAAAGATGACATCGCTTTTTCCTGCGTCATGGGATTTGATATTGATCCTCTAGCAGTTATGTTAGCAAAAGTTAACTGGGTCATGTCAATGCGCGACCTTTTCTCAGTTCACCATGGAGATATTACCGTTCCGATTTATCATGCAGATTCTCTGTTCGTTGCTACGCCAATAACGCATCAAATGCCAGATACCGCTGAAGGCTCATACATTCTCCATTTTGACCACCATGAGGTAACTCTGCCTGCATTTTTGCTGTCGCCAGAATACCGGAAAACTTTTGACTCTTTTATGGCGAAGGCTTACCATTTAGCAATGGTAAGGGCATCTGAGGCCGAGACTCCAATTGAGCCAGCTATCATTGATGAATTAATAGAGGCAGTGGAAGCGGATAGCGAGGTTCCTCTGTCGGATAACAATCGGCAGACTCTCTCGCCGTCGGCGCATCAACTGGTTGTAGAGCTGGAACGCCTGCAAAGAGAAGGGCGCAACGGGATATGGTACTTTATCATCTGCAATAGTTACCGTCCCGGACTCACGGGTCAGCAGTTTAACTGTATCGTTTCTAATCCGCCTTGGATGGCGATGAGTAAATTGGCAGACAATCCATACAAAAACACACTTGAGGGAATTGCACGTCGGTATGGGATCAAGCCGGTAGGTGCCTCCCATCCACACATGGAGCTTGCAACGATTTTTCTGCTGAGTGCAACTGACCGATATTTGGAAGACGGTGCTCAGTGGAGTTGCGTTATGCCCGGAAGCCTTTTGAGTGGTTTAAACCATGAACCACTGCGTAGCGAGAACTATCGCGCATCTGAGGCGGCTCTGCCGCTTCAAATCAATGCCATATGGGAATTGCCGCAGAATGCGTTTAAGAACAAGGCCATTGTGCTTTCTGGAAAGAAAAGTGATTTACCCTCGCCCGATATTCTTGCTGGTCGTGTTTATACGGATGATGGAGCTTACACAGAAGCGGATTACACCTTGAATCATCAAGGCAATCGGAGCGCTTGGACAAATAGAGGCTGCGATGTGGAAGTGGCCGATATTTTGAGCGGTAATGCGCTGAAGTTCACCCAAGGATGTGACCTGTTCCCCCGGACTGCTCTGTTTCACGAATTTGTAGAACGGCCAAATGGAAACTGGGATATTGCACCGATTGAGCGGACAAGCAATTTGTGGTACCTCGTGAGTGACCAGAAAAAACCCAGTTGTGCCGGCCTGGCAGCAGTAAACTTAGATAGGAACTACATCTTTGATGCGTTTATTTCCAAACACCTTTCTCCGTTTTATATGACTACTCCGGCCAAGGTGCTAATACCTGGGAAAAAAGTCGACGGACAGTGGAAAGCAATTTCTGCTACCGATAGGGCTCTAATGAACGCGAGCACATCCTATGTATTCAATCAAATTGAAGAAGACGGAAACACCCCTGCAACTCTGGAAACTTATTTGGAGGATACCATCAATATTTACGGCAAACTTGAGAAGCAAAACTTCACGACTAAAGATTGGCTTGTGCTCTCAAGCGCTAGCGGCTCGAATCCTTGCGCAGCCTATATTTCTCTCGAGACATTTGATCGTTCACGGCTCGTAATTGACCAGACCTTATACTGGCATCTTGCAGACAGTGAAGAAGAAGCAATTTACATTGTTGGGCTATTGAACAGCAATGCCATGTCAGATGCTATTAAGGATTTCCAACCGGAAGGCGGGTTCGGCAAGCGACATATCCACACACTGCCATATAAAATAATTCCTGAGTTCGACTGTGAAGATGCTGCCCATACCCAGGTGGTCGCCAAAACGCAGGAATTGATGCATGAGTGGGCTGTGCTGTGTTGCGATGGTGAGTATGCCAACCTGCTCCGGCCTAACAGCAGTTCTCTCAACAGTAGAAGGCGGCGGCAGCAATCGGCAATCAGGAGTCTTGGCGGGTACACAGAATATGAAGCCGCTTGTTATGCGGTATTGGGATAAAGTGGGGATAATACGATGGCTTCAATCATAACAAAAATTCGACTTATCAATTTTAGACGCTTTAAAAACTACACAGTAATACCCAATGCAAGGATCAATATCCTTGCAGGCGATAATGAGGTCGGCAAAAGTAGTATCCTAGAGGCTATTGACCTGGTTGCTAGCGGTAATGTGCGTCGAATTGAGTCAATCGGATTGGATCGGTTAATCAATATTGAAGCTGTGAAGGACTTTAACTCTGGAAGGAGAACTTTTGAAAATCTCCCGGTTCTCAGGGTTGAGCTTTATTTATCCGGCGATAATTTCGACTTTACTATGTGTGGAAGAAACAACACTGATGGAGTTGAATGTGACGGAATCCGGCTGGTATGCGAACCCAATCCGGACTACCGGACTGAGATTACGTCTGTCTTGTCTGCCGAGTCCACTTATTTCCCCTATGATTACTACTCTATCCGTTTCTCTACTTTTATGGATGAGGGATATACAGGCTACAAAAAGAAACTCCGTAGCATCCTGATAGACAGTTCTACAATGAACTCCGAGTATGCGACCACCGATTTTGTGCGCCGTATGTATATGCGATACACCGAGCAAGATGTAAAAGAGCGCGCAAACCATAAAAGTAATTACCGTCAAATGCGGACTAAATTCCAAGTGGACAGCTTAAAAACTCTCAATGACCGTGTACCAGCTAATAAGCACTATACATTCGGACTTAAGAGTGGCTCGGCTATGGAGTTTGAATCAGACTTAATGATCTATGAAGATGAAATTGGAATCGACAGCAAAGGCACTGGAAAACAAATTTTTATAAAAACGGATTTTGCACTTGAACGCTCTGGCGATAATGTTGACATTATTCTTATTGAAGAGCCGGAAAATCACCTGAGCCATGTCAATCTCCGTAAATTGATCCAGCGAGTATCCGAAACGCAAAGCGGGCAACTCTTTATTACGACACATAACAGCCTGATCGGTACCCGATTGGAATTAAAGAATCTCTTGCTCATGCATACCAACGGAACTGATAAGCCGATTATGCTGAATGATCTGAGTGATGATACAGCCAAGTATTTCATGAAAGCGCCGCCTGCCAGCATTATTGAGTTTGCACTAGCGAAAAAGGCTCTTTTGGTTGAGGGACCGTCTGAGTATATGCTGATGGAAAAGTTTTATGAGGAATGCGCCGGATGTTCCCCAGAATCTGATGATGTCCACATTATTGATATTCATGGCCTAAGCTTCAAGCGATACCTCGATATTGCAAAGCTCACCGGATGCAAGGTAGCCGTAATTACGGATAATGACAAAGACCATCAGAAGCATTGTGTTGATAAGTATAAGGACTATGCATCCGACGCAAATATAGAGATTTTCTATGAAACAGACGATACTAAACGGACTTTTGAGATTGTTCTCTATGGAGACAACTCCGCTCTATGCGATATTCTGTTTGACTCGCCCACATTGGACTACATGCTGAACAATAAAACCGAAGCTGCATATGTGCTGCTTTCTCAAACACAGCAGGTAGTAGTCCCCGACTATATACAGAGGGCTATCAGATGGATAAGAAAGTGATTTTTGCCGTTGCAGGTTCAGGAAAAACAACTTATATCATTGATTCCCTTACGCAGGATAAACGATCACTTATAGTTACCTATACGGTGGGGAACTACAATAACCTATGCAGCAAGATTTCTGCAAAGTTTAGCGGAGTATGGCCAGAGAATATTTGGGTCATGAGCTATTTTACATTTCTGTACAGATTTTGCTATAAGCCTTTTCTATCAGATATAGTTAAGGCGAGGGGCATTTTATATGAGCGAAACCCCAATAATTGGTTGAGGCAATGTGAACGATCCTATTACGTTACACCGACAGGCTATATTTACAGCAACAGGTTGGCAATGTTGCTTGAAAAAACTGGTGTTATGGAAGAGTTGAAGCTACGCTTAGAAAAGTATTTTGACGAGTTTATTATTGACGAAATACAGGACATAGCCGGGCGGGACTTCTCTTTTCTGGAACAACTCATGACGGCCAATATGAATATGCTCTTTGTGGGCGATTTTTACCAGCATACCTATGACACAAGTCGGGATGGTAACGCTAATAAAAATTTATTTGAAAATATCGACAGCTATGAGGCACGGTTCACAAGCAAAGGCTTCTTCTCCGATAAAGAATCGCTTGTGAAAAGCTGGCGTTGCAGTCCAAGTATTTGCGGCTTCATTACGGAGAATCTAGGCATTGATATATACTCTAATCAAAGCGCTGCTGCAGACGGTGAATCGAGTGATATAATCTTTATTTCTGATCGCGCCCAAATAGATGCTATTTTATCAGATACCAATATTGCAAAACTACACTACCAAAACAGCTCAAGATATGGGCTTGGCCATAGAAATTGGGGTGATACGAAGGGTGAAGATCAATACCATGATATATGCGTGATGCTAAATAAGAATACAGCATCAAAGTATGCTGCTGGAAAACTGCGTGAACTACCGCCATTGACCAGAAACAAGTTATATGTTGCAATTACTCGAGCACATGGGAAGGTTTATCTCATTAACGAATAGATAGAGCTTTTCAGCAAAATTTTTTTGGAATAGAATTGTTGCCTTGACCGTGCGCAATAAAGTTTTACTCATATCCCCCAATAAGCAGATACGAAAGGTTTTTCGCCCAAAAGTTTTGCGTTTCAAAAAGATACGAGTGGGATTCAAAATCCAGGTTGATGCTATCTTAGATTTTGATTACATTATACTTAACCCAAAAGAAGCTCGTACGCAATGAAAAATCTCCCCAAATGCTTCCAACAAACCTTCCAACAAACAGCCTAAAACAGCCTAAGATGAGGAAAAAATAGATAACATGGCTCGGAAAACAGAAATCCCCGAACCACTTGCACTGCAAGGGATTCGGGGGGATTTCTTGACATGAATGGGTACTCACTAAAAAGCAGGAGGGCTTTTTGGTAAGGATGAGGTCACCAGTTCAAATCTGGTCAGCAGCTCCAGAACAACACC
>OLSX01000314.1_pt1 | contig 48550 bp, 49 predicted proteins | sample 1673141 | NCBI WGS metagenome assembly OLSX01 (sample SAMEA3136759, study PRJEB25190) | human gut metagenome | biome: human gut; feature: human-associated habitat; material: faeces | place: Austria | collected 2013 | reverse complement strand
TTTTAAAAAATGGAATTCTTCGACCGAACGGTCTGAACTAAGAATTTCAAGATAAGGACAGTATATTAAAAAACAGCCTAAAATGCAAGACCTAAAATAAAATAAAGCTGCAAATAAACTCCACAAAATAAAGCAAAATAAAACCGTATGCAGCCGCTTTCCCATTGAAGCTTTTCTGTGGTCTGCATACGGTTTTATTCCGCCGCACCATAAACGGTCCGGCTGTGATCAGGAACGATAGTCCCCGTTGATTTTGACATAATCATAGGTCAGATCGCAGCCCCATGCCTTTGCGTCCGCTCCTCCCTGATGCAAGTCGATATTGATAAAGATTTCATCCGCCGACAGCACCGTTGCCGCTTCTTCTTCAGAAAATGCAATACCGCTGCCGTTTTCGCATACATGGACGCTGCCCTTTTTTGAAGCAAGCTCCACCTCTACTTTATCAATATCAAAATCCGCTTCCGCATAACCGATGGCACAAAGCACGCGCCCCCAGTTGGCATCTTCGCCAAACATAGCGCATTTTAACAGCGGCGAACGGATCACGCTCTTTGCCACGATAATCGCTGTTTCCTGATCGGGGGCGCCCTTGCAGGTACACTCTAACAGCTTTGTCGCTCCTTCGCCGTCCTTAGCGAGCATCCTCGTTAAATTCATCAGCACCAGATAAAGCGCATGACAAAAGGCTTCGTATGCTTCGCCTTCTTCCGTAATTTTAGCATTTCCGGCGGCTGCGTTTGCCAGAATACATACCATATCGTTTGTAGAGGTATCTCCGTCTATGCTCAGGCAATTGTAAGTGATCTTTACAATCCTGCTTAAAGCACGCTGTATCAGCGCAGCGTCAATCGCCGCATCCGTCGTCACAAAGTTTAAAGTAGTCGCCATATTGGGATGAATCATGCCGCTTCCTTTCGCCATGCCGCCGATTCGCACCTTTTTGCCGTCCAATTCAAACTCTACCGCCACTTCCTTCATCACGGTATCGGTGGTCATAATGGCATTTGCCGCCTTTTTATGGTTAGCCGCGGATAACCCAGCCGCAAGCTCTTTGATATGGGTTTCAATGGGCTCGATGGGAAGCACCTGTCCGATGACTCCCGTAGAAGCGACGAGCACCTCCTCCGGTTTAATCCGCAGTTCTTCTGCAGCTAACCGGCACATCCTCTCCGCCTTTTCTTCCCCGTCCGCATTACAGGTATTGGCGTTTTTGCTGTTGGCAATCACAGCCCTTGCCTTCCCTCCTGTAACGGATAAATGCTTTTTGGTTACCAGCACCGGCGCGCCCTTTACTTTATTCAAAGTATAGACTGCCGCCGCCTCACATTCCGTTTCGCTGTAAATCAACGCAAGATCATTTTTATTTTTATCGGGATTCAATCCGCAGTTCAATCCGTTTGCCGTAAATCCCTGTGCGGCGCATACGCCGCCTTCTATGTAGTTGAAGCCGTTTTCACTTTTCATTTCCATTTCCGTCTGACTCAGTTCCTTTCCGTTTCCATTTCCTTGCTGCATCCGCCCGTTTGCCGCCTGCAACAATAAAAATGTACTCCTTATATGCCGCACTTGTCAATTCTTTCACATCATAAAACTGCATTTCTTTATAAAACGGATTGCTTATAAAACGGCTTTCCCTTTCCGATAAATTATTTCTAAGCAAGGCATTCCTTTAAACATGCTTCCATAATCTCAAAGCCTGCCTTTAACTGTTCGTCGGTTACGACTAAGGGACAGAGAAAACGGATCACATTCCCGTAAATACCCGCGCTTTCAATAATCAGCCCCTTCTGGGCAGCCGCGGCTACCATTTTGGATACCAGCTCGGGATACGGCTCTTTTGTCACAGGATCTTTCACAAACTCCGCTCCGATCATGGCTCCGATTCCTCTGACATCTCCGACAACCGGATATTTTTTTGCCAGTCCCTGATAGAAATCCGTAACCATCTTCCCGATCTCAAGGGCGCGGTCGCAAAGATGATTGTTTTTGATAAATTTGATTGTCTCAATGGCGGATGCACAGGAAACCGCATTGCCGCAGAACGTTCCGCCGATTACGCCGGTCGTTACACCATCCATAATCTCCGCTCTCGCGGTAACCGCCGAAAGAGGCATACCTGCCGCTATGGATTTCGCCGTAGCGATAATATCGGGCGCGCAGCCCGCTTCCTTCCAATACTCGGAAACAAACATTTTGCCGGAACGCGCCCAGCCGGACTGTACTTCGTCAGCCACAAGCAAAATACCGTACCGGTCGCAGATTGCACGGACCGCCTTTACCCATTCAATAGGCGCGGGAACAAAACCGCCCTCTCCCTGTACGGGCTCTACCACGATCGCCGCCACATAATCGGGAGCGGAACACTCTTCAAATACCATTTCCAGACGTTTCGTATAATAGGCAATCGCTTCGCTTTCGGTAAATCCCTTCGGCGCGCGGTACAGATAAGGAAATTCCGCGCGATAGACGCCGTCAGGCATCGGTCCCATGCCGTAAGCATATGCTTTCTTGCTGGTCATCGCCATGGTCAGTGCGGTTCTGCCGTGAAACGCGCCGGAAAAAACAATTATATTCGGTCTCTTTGTATAGGACTTTGCAATTTTGACCGCATTCTCATCCGCCTCCGCGCCGCTGTTGGCAAACATGGTTTTTTTCGTTTCTCCCTGCACCGGCATAAATTCATTCATCATCTCCGCCAGCGTAATATAATTCTCATGGGTCATAATATTCATCATGGCATGAAAATATTTTTCGGACTGCGCCTTGACCGCTTCGATCATTTCCGGCTGCGAATATCCTGCGTTAAGCACGCCGACGCCGCCTACCCAGTCCAGGAAAATGTTGCCGTCCACATCCTCCACCATGGCGCCCTCGCCCCGCTCGATGACGATGGGATAGCTGCATTTAACCGCGCCCGGCATTGCCTTTTCTCTCCGGTCGATGATCTCCTTTGCTTTGGGTCCCGGTAAAACCGTTGTTTTGATTGCAGGTAACGCTGTTCTTAATTCTGACATATGGATCTCTTCCTTTCTTTTTCACTCATACAACTGATGATATATTTTTAATATAAGCTCTTCCGTCATCGGTATATAACTGTTGCCAAGGAGCCTCTGCTGATTGGCGACAACGGATTTTGCAAATTCCGCCGTTTCGGCTTTGCTTACGCCGTATTCAGACAGTGATTTTTTCTGCAAAATACTGCCGTTTAACAGTTCTTCTGTTTTTTCATAAACTTCCGTCTCGCCGCATTCCAGAATCTTTGCCAATTCTTTATTTAAGGTAGCGATCTTTCCCGTGGGATCATATTCCATATAGGTTTTAAACACCCCTGTAAAGATTGCGTAATTCGCTTCGCCGTGGGGCACGTGATAATTTGCTCCCAGCGGATAGCTCATTGCGTGCACTGTTCCGCAGCCGGCATTGCCAAAGGCGATTCCCGCCATGGTCGAAGCAATTAACACCTGCTTTAACTGATCCTTCATTGTCTCCCCTGCCGCCCCGATCCGTTTATATGCCGTCAAAATCATTTTTGCCGCCTCCAAGCTGAAGGTTTCGGACATCGGCGTCGCCTTCGGCGAGAGGTAGGACTCCACGGAATGGATCAGCGCATCGATAGAGCTTGTGGCAAATACCGAAAAAGGCAGCCCTTTCAAAAGCTGGGGAATCAGCACCGCGTCATCGGCATAGATCGCATCGTCGGCAAGCCCGAATTTGGTATGCCTCTTTTTAAACTCCAGGATGGAAATGTTGGTAACTTCGCTGCCCGTTCCGCAGGTTGTAGGCACAATGACAAGCGGAACCTTTTTTACAGCCGGAAACACGCGGTCAAACAGATCCGTCACGGGAAGATACCTCTCTAAACAAAACAGCTTTGCCACGTCAATTACCGTTCCGCCTCCGATTGCCACGACCCGCTTATAGGGTATTTGAATATCCGCCGCGACCGCTTCCACCATTTCGTCCGTAGGTTCTCCTTTGCCGTACTTCCGAATCGGAATGACCTGACCCGCCTCCGCTTCCCGGAAATAAGCATCCCATACGGACGCGCTGGTAATAATCAAATCGTCTTTTGAAAGGCGAAACGATTCGATAAATTCCGTAGCCGTTTCCGCCATGGAAATCCTGGGGACTACCTGAAATGTTTTCATAACCTCTCCTCTTTTCCTCCGCCTCCGCATCATTTTAACCCCATTGATCCGGTTGACTTCATTCTGAAAGCATTATACAATGGAGCATGTATTAAGTAAAACGAGAGTTTTTCATTATAATTATGAAACTTTTTCAACACATGGAGGCTATTATGAATATTCAGAAATACAAGATTTTGCTGCGTGCCGTGGATACCGGCAGTTTTACGAAAGCTGCCTCCCAATTAAACTACACGCCTTCCGGCATAACGCATATGATGAATTCCATCGAAGAAGAGCTGGGATTTACCATCTTAAAAAGAAGTCCCAAAGGAGTCAGCCTGACCAAAGAAGGAGAAAAAATACTACCGATCGTCAGAGAAATCGTGAAATGGGAAGAAAACCTTTCCCAGACCACGGCGGAAATCCGGGGCGCTCATTACGGCACGCTGGCGCTGGGCTCTTATTCCAGTATCGCCGCCCAGTGGCTGCCGGGAATTATCAAGGATTTCAAAAAGGATTATCCGAATATCCGTATCAAAATTATGGAAGGGGTCTGGCAGGAGGTTGCCGAGAATCTGGACAGAAACGTCGTTGATCTGGGTTTTATGAGTTATCAGGAGCATACCCGGTATGAATGGATTTTATTAAAAGAAGACCCGATGCTCGCCATTCTGCCGCCCGGTCACAAACGCGCCGGGGACGCTTCCTATCCGCTGTGCGCCTGCATGGAAGAAGAGATTATCATGCCCGCCAGCGGTCACGATTTCGATGTGGAACAATTGTTTAAAAAGGAACATTTAAAGCCCGAAATGAGCTATGAAACCATAGAAAATTACTCCGCCCTCTCGATGATTGAAAAAGGGATCGGCATGAGCATTATGAATGAACTGATTACTTTAGGAAGAACCGCGAATGTGGTAAAACTCCCCTTAGACCCGCCCCGCTCCATTTATATGGGCGTCGCCTGCACGGATTTTGCAAAGCTTTCTCCTGTGGGAAAGATTTTTATGGAATATTTGTTAAAGACCTTCCCCTACCGTCCGGATACCGCGGTCTAGTCCGCTCACAGCTTTTTTACCTCGCAGACGGTCAATACGCTGCCGGAAACCGTAAAACGCACGTTCCATCCGGCATAAGTAACGCCCCAGACGCGGCTTTCATCATCGATAAACGCGGTTCTGGGGTCCTGGCTTAACAGCTCGGCGATTCCCTCTCTCAGATCTTTTGGCAGTTTCTCAGATAATCCGTCGGAAAAATGAACCTCCAGCGCATGACCGCAGACCTCTCCCGCAAAACCGTCCTTTGCTTCGGGATAACTGTCCGCATAAGGCAGATAGGGTTTGATGTCATAAACCGGCGTGCCGTCCAGCATATCCACCCCCGATACCTCCAAAACAGGTCCCAGCTTTTCATCCGTCCGGATTCTCTCCAGCTTTACCACGGATATGCCGACGGGATTGGGTCTGAAGGGCGACCTTGTGGCAAAAACGCCCATCCGCTTTTTCCCGCCCAGACGGGGCGGTCTTACCGTCGCCGACCAATGTTCTCTTTTCGCCTGTGAAAATTCCCAAAGCAGCCAGATATGAGAATAACCCTCCAGCCCCCGCAGCGCCTCTTCGCTGCGGTATTCCGGCTCGAAGATTACCGTTCCCCTTGCCGTCTTTACCAGCCCGCTCTGCCTTGGAATACCGAACTTTTCCGGAAAATCCGTATGCACTTTCCCTATGATTTGAAATTCCTGCATCTTTCTCCTACTTTTGCTCCAATACAAAACGCACTTCCGCTTTTTCCTGCATGTTCATTTTTTCCAGCGCTTCATCGGATACCGCCTGCGCCTCTTCTTTGGAAATCAGGGGGCGCAGTCCGACCTGATGCTTTTCCACAGGGATATACGCCACCTTGCTCTTATCAAAAACCGATTTCAGCAGATAATAAGGGACCGGTTCCCCCAGGCGGCTGTTGACGGAAAGCTTCACAATATCGGCAACCTGGCAGACTCCCATGGTCTCGCTGTAAATATATTGTTTTTTTTCAAACACTTCCATTTTTCTTCCCGTTCTTTCTTATTTCCGTTTCTTCTTTTTGTACCCTTATCCGGCACTCCGGCTATACCTGGTCCAGTAAGCCCTTTATGCCCTCTTCTTTAAAAATATCCTTATAATAGCCGATCTCCTCCTGAATCAGCGAATCGATGACCTGCATACCCAAAAGCTCCACGGGCGCCTGATCATCCGTCATAATATAACCGCCGCCTTCATAAGCCGTCAGCTTTTCCCCGATCCGCGCCATCAGCGCTCCCACCTCTTCGTCGTCCGCCGCCGCTGTATTTTCCTCAAAAAGCGTCAGCATGTCCGGATTGTCGGAAGCAAACAGCTCCCGATTGGTGGAACCGGTTACATCCGCGGTATAAACGCAGCTAAAAACCGATGCGATCGTATCCGACAGATACTGATTGATATTGCCCTCGCCGCTGCCGCGCATATTCATATTGACTACCATGACCCCGTCTTTTGTCAAATGCTCCTTAACCATGGTAAAAAATTCCACCGAAGACATCTGAAAGGGAATGGTAATGTCCTGATAAGCATCTACCATAATCACGTCATAAGTTCCCTCTATGGCGTTCAGATACGCCCTGCCGTCATAGGTCGTTACCTTAACGTCGGGATCAAGTGCAAAATATTCGCCCGCCAGGTCCGTGATTTTTTCATCGATTTCCACGCCCTCTACCGTCGCATCCGACAGATAGCGCATACACTGGGTCGCATAAGTCCCGGTTCCCATGCCGAGCACAAGAATATCCGTTGTCTTTCCTTCCGCCATACTGCCGCTCATAAAAGGCGCCGCCATGGCATAATCATAATACATTCCCGTTAAGCCCTCGTCCTTTTTCATAATGGACTGGACGCCGAACAACACATTGGTGGATAAAATCACGTCTTCCTCCGTTTCCTTTACCTGCAGATAATTATAAACGGATTCTCCTTCATATACCAGGTCGCTCTCCCAAAACGCAAAACTGTCGGAGCACCCGAAAACCGCGCAGCATACAAAAATAACCACCGCCGCTATGCTTCTTCCCTTTTTTACCCCGGCGCTGATAAAATAAATCAGTCCCAGCACCAGCAGCACGCCGGAAAAGATTAAAAAAGTCACGGCAGTGCCCACCGCAGGTATCGTCACAAAAGTCGGAAGAAACGTTCCGATAATGCTGCCGATGGTATTAAAAGCGCCCAGCGTACCGACCGTCCTGCCGTTGTCCTCCAGATTGTCCATGGTATATTTGGCAAGAGACGGCGTTACCGTTCCCAATAAAAACAAAGGAAATACAAAGATGACCATACAGGCAAGAAAAGCCGCCCAGATCAGGAAATTGGTATTGACCGTCACAATTAACAGCGCCGAAATGCCGAGAATGACATATTTTCCCAAAACGGGAATCGCCGCAATCCAGATTGCCGCAATCAATATTCTGCCGTAAAGCTTGTCGGGATTGGGGTTTTTATCAGCGCTGCGCCCGCCGTAAATATTGCCTAACGCCATCGCGATCATAATCGTTCCGATGATGATGGTCCACACGATCTGGGAGGAGCTGAAATAGGGAGCCAACAGCCTGCTGGCGCCAAGCTCCACCGCCATAACCGCCATTCCCGAGAAAAATTCTGTCAGATACAGATAATACTTATTTTTTAGAATTGGTCGTTTTGAAAGAATATCCAAGTTCATGCCTCCTTTTTCCTCCACTTATCATAACAAGTCCTGAAAAAGATTGCAAACGGTATTCTTTTTTTAATGATAGGTCACTACAATATCTCCTTCCTGGATAACCGTTTTACCGTCGGGAATCAGATTTTCCTTTCCCCGCATCACAAGAGCAATCAGCACGTGATCCGGCAGATTCAGCTCCTCAATCCGCTTCCCGCACCAGGAATTTCCCTTTTCAATGGGAATTTCCTGCAAATTCTCCTGCTCTCCGGGTTCATAGGACGGCACGCTGAGAATCAGGTTGTCTTCCGCCAATATAACCGTATCCCCTCTTGGGATCAGAGTTTCCTCCCCGCGCTTTACCATCAGCGCAAGGGAACCGGTAGGCATACTCACATCCTTTATCATCCTGTTTTCCCAGTTATGCCCCTTGGGAATATACATACGCATCAGGGTAATCGCAGACTCTTCCTGGTAATCGTTGAAGGTCTTGCTGACATCCGCTTTCTCGTCGATCATATCCAGCTTTTTCGCCGCCATGGGAAGCAGCGTCCCCTGAATCGACACGGAAAACAGCGAAACCATAAAGACAATATGGAACAGATCGTAGGAAATATCCACGCCTCCGGCAATAACCATAATGGAAAATACAATGGAAGCGGCGCCTCTTAACCCCGCCCAGGAAACTAACAGACACTGCTTTACGCTGCACCGGAAGGGACGTAACAGCAAAAACACCGCCACAGGTCTTGCCACAAAGGTTAAAAAGATCATGATCGCAAGCGCCGGCAGAATAATGTCCGCAAATTTGTGGGGATAGGCAAGCAGACCCAGCAAAAAGAAAATGAAAAACTGCGCCAGCCCGGTAACGCCGTCAAAAAAGGATACCAGTATCTTTTTGTTGCGTATTCTGCTGTTTCCCACAATGATACCCATCAAATACACGCTTAAAAAGGCATTGCCGCCTAAAAGCTGGGAAAGCCCGAAACAGCCCATGACCATGCCGATCATAAAAATCGTATCCAGACCGTCCGATACAATCTCAGTTTTCTGTAAAATCAAAATCACAAAAAAAGCAACGCCGATACCGATCAATACGCCGAATGCCAATTGCTGCACTACCATCCACACGGGACTGCCGCCGCTGCCGCCTCCTAACATTTCAATGCCGATCACGGTCATCATATAAGAAAGAGGGTCGTTACTGCCGCTTTCCAGCTCCAACAGGGACGCCGTTCCGTCCCTCAGATTCAGCTTCTTCCTTCGCAGAATGGCAAAGACGCTCGCCGCGTCGGTGGACGATAAAACCGCGCCCGCCAGAAAGCTCTCCTGCCATGTAAAGCCCAGGAAGCCAAAGCATAACAGCGCCGTAATCAAAGCGGTAATAACCACGCCCAGGGTGGAAAGCAGCACGGATTTGACCGCAACCTCCTTCGCCGCCTTCCACTTGGTATTGAAACCGCCGTAAAACATAATAAAACTTAACGCGACGGTACAAAACCTTTCCGCCATAGCATAATCGTCAAAAGGAATTTTCAGGATGCCGTCGCTTCCGAACAGCATTCCGATTCCCATAAAAAGGAGCAACGCCGGCATACCGAATTTACCTGAGAACCTCTCCGCCAATATACACAGACAAATTACAGCCGCCACAAGTAAAATTCCGATTTCCATAGCATTCCTCCCGTTTTCTTTTTATCTTAACAGATAAATAAAATATGCGCCATAGCACAAAAGCATGATAATGCCATGGCTTCTTTTTAATTTTTTCTGACGCAGGACGCATACGAACAGCAAAAGTCCCGCGGCAAACGCAACCAGCATATCCATGATAAATTTACTTTCAAACACCACCGGCGTGATTAGCGCCGTCGTTCCCACCACAAACAGGATATTAAAAATATTGCTGCCTACGATATTGCCGATTGCAATATCCGCTTTTCCTTTGATTGCCGCCGATACCGAAGTAAACAGTTCGGGCAGGGACGTGCCGAGAGCCACGATCGTCAATCCGATAAAGCGGTCGCTAAGACCGATTCCCTTTGCCAAAGCGGTAGCCGCATCCACCGTCACGTCAGATCCCACAACAACCAGCGCAAGCCCAAACAAGGCTGCGGCGAGCAATTGCCACAACGGTTTCTTCCTGTTCTCCTCCTTTGGCGTTTCTTTATTCTTTTTTGCCATCCAAAACAGATAAAAAAGATATCCCAGAAATGCAATCCAGAGTATGATCCCCTCTGCAAAGGTCACCTCATTTCCCGTATATCCCATCCACAAGAGCAAAAGCGTTACCGCCATCATATACGGAATTTCATATCGGATCGTAGATTTTGACACCGCCACCGCCACAATCACGGAGGTAATGCCCAAAATGATTAAAATATTCAGAATATTGCTTCCCACAATATTACCGATCGTAATGCCCGCGTTATCCTTCAGCGCTGCCGTAATGCTGACAGCCGCCTCCGGCGCGCTGGTTCCCATCGCCACGATCGTGAGCCCGATCACAAGCTGCGGCACGCCGAACCGGTCGGCGATCCCCGCGGCTCCGTCCACAAACCAGTCGGCGCCCTTGACAAGCATCACAAAGCCCAAAACCAACAACAAACATTGCAATAAAATTTCCATATCTTTGCCTCCTTTTATTTTTTGTGCAGAAAGAGGCAAAAAAAGGCGAGCCTCTGCTGCAATTACATTACAACAAAAGTCTCGCTGCTTAGTTACGAGCCGGATTACCTGTCTGTAATCGTACTGACGGCTTCGTAAACATCCCGTCTTACCAAAAACAGTCTGTCAACTACTCCCTTTTATTACAGAAATTATACGAACCCGGCGGCATTTTTTCCACCGTTTTTCACGCTTCTTAACACAATCTTAACCGCTAGTCCGCCTCCACCATGCGATATCCCACGCCGGCTTCGGTAAAAATGTATTCGGGCTGTGCGGGATTTTTTTCTATTTTGCGGCGGATATTCGCCATATTTACCCGGAGAATCTGATTGTCGTTTTTCATATTGGGTCCCCAGATTTCCTTCATAATATAATCATAAGTCATGACTCTGCCCGCGTACTTGCCAAGAAGCGCCACAATCTTAAATTCGTTCTGGGTCAGATTCGCATCCCGTCCGTCCACAAACACCCTGTGTTTGTCATAATCGATCACAAATCCGCCCGATACAAAGGTGCCGCTTTGTCCCAGCCCCGGCGTCGCCGCCGCAGTCCTTGTATGTCTGATCGCCGCGCGAATCCTCGCCAAAAGCTCCGACGTCCCGAAGGGTTTGGTAATATAATCGTCCGCGCCCATATCCAAAGCCGCAACCTTATCCTTTTCGTGGCTTCTTGCCGACACCACCACAACTGGCATCGAGGACCATTCTCTGACACTTTTTAATATCTTCATCCCGTCCATATCCGGCAGCCCCAGGTCCAAAATAACCAGATCGGGACATTGTGAAGTAATCAGACTGTACGCCTCCGTTCCCGTATACGCCATCATGACGTCATAATGATTCGCTTCCAGAACCGCGCGCAGAAAATTGCGGATGCTCTTGTCGTCTTCTACTACCAAAATTCTATCCTTAATTTCCATAACAAGCCTCGCTCCCTACTCCTGCAGCGGAAGCGAAAACAGCATTCTGGCTCCGCCTCCCGCCTTATTTTCCGCCCGCATATTGCCCTTATGGGCTTTGATGATACTCATACAGACGGATAAACCGATCCCCATGTTGCGCCTTGAATCCAGTTCCTCGCTGTCGCTGGTATGCAGTCCGCCTTCAAAGATAACCGGAAGAATATCGGCGGGTATTCCCTGTCCGTCATCCTCCACCATGAACAAAACATCCTGATCCTGCTTTACAATATTGATCTCAACGACGCTGGTCGTCTTCCCGTGCAGCACCGAATTTTCCAGCAAATTGACAATGACCTGCTCGATGAGTATGGCGTCCATGGGCACAAGCAATACTTCGTCGGGAATATTGACCTCTACCTTCACATCGGGAAAACGCTTTTGGAATTTCTGCACGGCACTCCCCGCGATTTCTTCCACAACCTCCAGGTTGGTCGTAATATTGGCGCTGTCCCCGTTGATCCTTGTAACCGACAGCAGATTTTCCACAATGCGGATCAGCCATTGCGCTTCATCCTTAATGTCTCTCGTAAGCTCCAGCTTTTTTTCTTCGGAAAGGATCTGATAATTGTCAATGACCGCAGACGCCGAGCCGACAATAGATGTCAGCGGCGTCCTGATATCATGGGAAACCGCACGCAGCAGATTCCCCCTCATTTTTTCTTTTTCGATTTCCAGTCTGATCTGTTCCTGCTGTTTGATCTGGGTAGTCAGCGCGCTGACGCAGATCGCCACGGCAAGCATGGCAAGAAAGGTCAGAGGATATCCCGTCAATGTAAAATCCAGTTTAAAATATGGCTGCGTAAATACAAAATTAACGCCGATGACCGCAAGCACCGACGCCGTGATACCGTACACATACCCGTCGGTCAGTCTGGAAATAAACAAAACCGCCAATACAAAGATCAACGGCACATGGGTATCCGTAGACACCACTTTCTGCAGCAGAAAGCACCCTGCGGATGCAACTCCCAGAATCGCCGCCGTGACCAGACAGTTCTGCAGAATCTTTTTCGGGGTAGGTTTTCCTGTTTTCATACGAACCACAACTCCTTATCACGGCATCTTACGCGGTCTCGTTTTTACACTCAATCATATAAAGAATAGCCGTATTTGATCTTTCTGTAAATCTTCCATACGAGCAGTACCGGTATGCTGACAAGCAGATAAAGAGACGTCAGACCTCCCACGATTCCCATAACGGCTACCATAAGATAAATAACGATACTTGGCATTTTCATAACCTCCATCCTATTGAAATCGTTAAGGATGGTATCACACCGCCAAAGGGATTACTATAGGTTTCCCGGCTTCTTAACCGCGTTTTAACCCTGTGCAAAAAAAATTTAACAGTTGCTTAACGAAAGGACCGCGCCGACGTCCGCTTCTTATATCTTTACTGAATTTTCCAGTATCCTTTACGATCCGATCCTACTCTGACTATTTTTCCTTTATCTTTCAGCCCCTTTATGAGACGACTTACCTTTCTGGGGCTTATATTCATTCGTTCTGCCATTTGTTTCGCAGTAATTGAAGCGTCGTTTTTCAAAATTTCCAATGCTTTTAGCTCATCATTTTCATTTTCATTGCTATTATCATCGCCATTGGCAATGATATCCGTGTCTTGTGGCAATGAAAATGGAAATTCTACCTTGATAAAATGCTCTGAAATGTGAAAAATATTTTTTTCATATACCTTTAAAATCCTACTCATTCCAGATCCGAGCTGCTCCACAAGTCCTACGTCTTTAAATACCCTCATTAGCTCCCTGTTTCTCGGCATACTACTACAACTGAAAAAATCTTCTTCACTTTGCCCCGGTATCAGCCCTCCATAAGAAGTAAATACCATTTTATCACTGAATATTTCAAAGACCGGTGGAATTTCTCTGGAAAAATCCGAATGTACAATGGTATTGATGATAGCCTCTCTCATCGGAATTGGCGCAACCAAATTTTTCTCTACTCTTTGTGCATTCGTTACTTTTACTCTTGTCACATTTTCAATTTTTAATTTATTCAGCACCTGATGTGTCGCTTTTATCAAAGAACAATACCCATATTCTTCATTTTCAATCAAATCTACTTTGTCCGTGCCTAAGTATTTGGCAACCTTAATTGATACTCCATTTTCATCAGCCAACAAATACGCAACATAATTATATTTTCCATCAGGTGTTAAAAGTTCCAGAGAGTTAGTAAACTTATCATTCAGTTCAAGTCCTCTTTCCTGATAGTAAATTTTTAACTGGGCAAATGTCAGATCCTGTCTTGGCGAGGGAATGTTTCTCAAAGTATTATGGTTTCTTCTGCTAAATAAATCATCAATTATCGCCGTTGTCATTGGCTGTGTTGATGTCCCCATTCGTATGAAGCATCCGTTTGGCGACATACCCTGTTTTTTTATATAATAAGGTTTTTCAAGTCCACTGGAAATTATAATTTTAATTACCGGAAAATTTTCTATATTCTCTATGACGATGTCAAATAATCCTAAAGTTGATGGAAGAATATTGTTCTTTATCCGATCTGCAATTTTCAACTGCATAGAATCTAATTCTGACAATTCAACCGGCTTTCCGTTATCATCCAAACCAATATATAGTATTCCGCCTTCTTTGTTGTTTAGAAATGCTACAACTTCTTTTTCTAATTTATCATTTAATTCCGATTTAAATTCTATACGATTACTCTCACGGAGCATTCATTCCCCTCCTTCCTTATTTCCAATGAGCACAAATTCCTGATATTAGCATTTTGACTTCAGCCGTTGACATTTTTATCACTGTATTTTCAGTTTTATCAATTTGTTCAGCAATTCTTTGTTTTGTAGTATCTTATTCATTATTGTTATATTATAAAATGCTTCTTTATATTTTTCAACATTCGACCATTACCCTGGCTGGCTCTCCGCGACGCACAAACCGCCCCAACCTGTTTTATCGTTAGGCAGATCGCCCGTTCCGGACAGCTTCTTCGCATGGCGGCTAAGCCACGCCTTCATTTTTTCCCCATACAGATAAGGGTCCGTGCCTCCCAGAATCGCACGCTCCATCAACAATGCCGCCGCGCCCGTTACAAAGGGCGCCGCATAGCTGGTGCCGTCCAGCCGCTGGAGTCCATAGGCGTTTTCTGCCAGTATCCCGACGCCCGGCGCCGCGATCTCCGGCTTTACCAGGTTGATATATCCTTCCGACAGCCGGGTCACAAAGCCTCTGCCCGAAAAATCCGCATACGCCTCATAGGTCGGATTGTAGGCGCCCACCGTAATGACACGTTCCGCCGTAGACGGAATCGTCAGCGTCTGCTCCGGCACCGGCTGTAAAAACCTGGTTTCCCGCCCCTTGATCTGGGAAGAGGGCATATACAGGCTGTAGTTGCCCGATCTCAGTCTGGTGGGACGCAAAATCAGTCTCCATACGCCCTGATTTACATAAGTATTCTCCGGTATAAAATCCAGAAACACTTCCTGATTGACGCTGTAGGGCTGGGGCGCGCCTACATAAAACAGCAGGGAGGTCTCCGACAGGCTCCTTCTGACCGTCCTTCCCATATCCTGATAGGTATCAAAGCCAAATCGCTCTCCCGACGGGCTTTGCAGGCTTACCTCATAGCTGTCCACAAAATTCAGCCAGAGCTGCAGATTAAATTCCCGCTCATAGCTTCCGATGGTAAATTCGATGATACGTTCCTGCTCTCCCGGCTCTATAACGCCCGCCGTATGACCTCCGGCGGCTCCTTCGTTGCCGCTCCCGACACAGATAACGGTTCTCCCGATTTCCGCCATATTGTTGATAAACCGCTCGATCAACGCGCTTCCGTCGTGAGAACCGTAAGTATTTCCAAAACTTAAATTGACCGCGAGAGGCATCCCGATCTCCACGCCCTTATTGACCGTATAATCCATGGCGCGCATCAGAGAGGTTGTCAGCGGAAAGCTGCTTCTTGCCCCCGTATCCAGCTTGACTATGATCAAAGACGCTTCGGGAGCCACACCGACCAGGCTGGCGTCTATACTGCCGTCTTCCCTTCTGCCGTTGCCTGCCGCTACCGCCGTTACCGCCGTCCCGTGCCCGGAAATATCCGCAGAAGGTCCCGTTTCTCCGGCACCGCCCGACAAAATGGCGTCCAGTTGTTCCTTGGTATATTCCCTGCCCTGGGTCTGATCATAATAATACAATACCCGGCTTGTGCCGTCCGGATTGCGGAATGCGGGCATTTCATAAGACAACCCGCTGTCAATGACTCCGATGCAGATTCCTCTGCCCCGGTACCGGTTTCCCAAACCGCTGCCCTGATAGAGACAGCTTGCAAAATTGCCCGCCGCATCATTGGCATAAAGGCGCTTGGGCTTTTCCAGAAACTCTATTTCCTCAAGCGCCGCCAGCGCTTCAATATAGCGCCTCGGCAGCGTAATAATCGCATACCCCGCCGACAGGATTTCCACCCGGATCGCTCCCCCGGCAATCCGCGACAGATCTCCGTGAAATTTGACGATAACCTCCCAGCTTTCATCATCGGCATCGGTTCCTGCTCTTAAAACGGGAGACGCAAGCAATTCTTCCTCCGTAGCGTCCAAAGACAGATTCAGCAGATTTTCCGCTTTTTGATTTTCCGGCATCGTTTCTCCCCGGCATTTCCTTATTTTATAGTATGCTATAGGTCGCTGCCTTTTGCAATCTGCCTGCGAAATCTTCTGTAATAAACCAGATTGATGCAAATGCCGAACACCGTCGCCGCCGGAGCCGCAATTCCGATCATCGTCAGCGTCGCATTGGGCTGAATGCTCATAAAAAAGGATACGGGCAGCCTTACGATAAAGGTCTGCGCCAGTCCCTGCGCCATGACAAACAGCGTCTTTTCATGGCCGTTAAAATAACCCATAAAGCTGAAAAGGACGCTGGTAACCACCGCTTCCGGCGCAAATCCTTTCAGATATGCCGCCGCCTGGTCAATGACCGCCGAATCCCCGGTAAACAGCGACGCAAGCAGATCGCCTTTGAAAAACGCAAACACTCCGATTACCACTCCGACGCCCGCTCCGATCGCCATTCCGCAAAGCATCGCCTGCGTCGCGCGCTTCTCCTTGCCCGCGCCTACGTTCTGCCCTACAAAGGAAGCCATGGACTGCATCAGGCTTGAGGGCACCAGCATAACGAAGCTGACAATTTTGTTTGCCACGCCATACCCCGAGGCCGCGTCCAGTCCCAGCCTGTTGATAAAAGCGCACAGCGCAAGAAAAGACAAATTCGTCAAAAGCTCCTGCAAAGCAATGGGCGCTCCCAGCCGCAAAAATTTCCCCACCTCTTCGTGAAAACGGATATCCTCTTTTCGGATACGGAAAGGAAGCTTTTGTTTTCTGATAATGACTAACGACAATACGACACTGACCGCCTGGGCAAAAATCGTCGCAATCGCCGCTCCCGCCACGTTCAGACCAAAGCCCGCCACCAGCACCAGGTCTCCTATGATATTTGTCACGCAGGCAATCGCCACAAAAATCAAAGGCAGTCTTGAATTGCCCAGCCCTCTGAAAATGCTGCTGATCACATTATACCCGATCACAAAAATGATTCCGCCGCCGCATATTTTCACATATAAAGAAGTCAGCTCCACCGCTTCTGAAGGCGCCTGCATCAATACCGCAAGGCTTTTGGAAAAAAGCGGCAGCAATATCATCAAAACGACCGATAAGATCAGGAAAAAGCAGATAACGCCTCCCAGAACCTTTCCGATGCGTTCTTCCTTTTTCTCTCCCAGGTAACGGCTGATCAAAACCGTAATTCCCATGGTCAGACCGGAAATGGTAAAGACCACCAGATTGATCAGATTGCTGCCTGTAGATACCGCGGAAATTCCCGCCGTTGTGCCGAACCAGCCGACGATCAGCAGATCCACGGCGCCGTACATTGCCTGCAATACCAGCGCGCCGAAAATCGGCACCATAAATTTTATAAGTTTTACCGGAATACTTCCTGTTGTAAAATCACTGTTCTGATTTTCCATTTCTGAAACCTCCTATGTCAAGCGTTCTATATTATAACAGAAAGAAAGACCTGTTACCAGTGGCATATGCCAAAGGTAACAGGTCCGGTAACCGGAAAACCGCCGTTACTGTACGTTTTCAGTCTTTCCTTCTTCCACGCCTACGAAGTAATCTTCGTTCAGTCCGTAGGAAGCGAGTATCTCCATTAAAGTGCCGTCCTCTTTCATTTCATTTAACGCCGCGTTTACCTCCGCTAAGAAATCGGCGTCCTCGAAACGGACCGCCGCACCGATCCTGCCGACCGCTTCCGCCTCATAAGGGCTCATAAGCTGCAAATCCAGGCTGGAATCCTGTGCGATGGTATAAGCGGAAACAATACCGTCCGTAACGCAGGCGTCAACCTTTCCCGTGTTGACGGCGGTCATCAGCGTCGCCTGATTCTCATATCCGACCAGCTCTTTGATCCTGCCTTCCTGCGCCCATTGCTCCGCAGTCTCATAAAACGCCGTACCGGGCTGCGCGCCCACCGTAGCGTCTGCAAGAGATTCTTTTGTGGCAAATTCGGAACCGTTTTTGGTTACAACCGCTTCGCCCTCCGTATACCATACGTCCGTAAACAGAGCGATTTCCAGACGTTCATCCTTAATGTACATTGCGTCCGCCACCATATCCACATTTCCGTTATTCAGCTCGATCAGCATATTGGAAAAGTCCGTTACCTGCGCCTGAATCTCCGGAATGCCCAGCCGGTTGCAGATTTCCTGTAAAATTGCCACATCCAGTCCTTCCAGTTCCCCGCTGTCCACATCATAGTAGCAAAACGGAGCGTCATTGGAGGTTGCGATCGTGATGTATCCTCTTTCCTTGATTTCTTTTAATAAAGCCGACTCCCCTCCTTCTGCGGACGCGCTTTCCGACGCGTCTGCAGACACGGCTTCTCCGGCTTCCTCAACCGTTTTTGCCGATTCTTCCGCAGTTCCCGCCGTTTCGGGCTCTTCGCTGCCGCAGCCTGCCAGCATCGCCGCCGTCATTGCAACGGCAAGAAGCATAGATAATAATTTCTTTTTCATAACACATTCTCCTCTCTTTTGTCACACTCCCCTTTGTCGTATTTGACAAAAGGTGCGTGGATTTATCTTGAACAGAACCGCAGTTTCTGTTAAGACCGTTTCATTCTGGAACGTTTCAGGTGTCTTTCCAGCGCTACCGTCAGTCTGGAAAGCGGCACCGACAAAATCAGATAGACAATCGCCACAATCGTATATGCCTCCACGGTCAAAAAAGTCTGGGAAGCAAAGGTTTTCGCCCGCAGCAGCAATTCCTGTACCGAGATCATCGCAAGCAGCGACGTGTCCTTGATCATCATAACCAGATAGTTGCCGAACACCGGAACGGAGTTACGGATTGCCGGCGGAATAATAAATTTAAACAATACCTGCCCTTCGGAAAAGCCCAGCGCCAGTCCCGCCTCTTTCTGTCCCGGATCAATGGAAAGGATCGCGGAACGGATGACCTCGGACATATAGCAGCCGTAATTGATGGAAAAGCCGATGATACCGGATAAGGTTGCGGATATCTGTACGTGCGTCTGCGCTCCGAAGGCTCCCGCAATGCCGTCAATCAGCATCGGCACCACATAGTATATATAGAAAAACTGTACCAGCAGAGGCGTGCCTCTGATAAATTCAATAAACAGAACCAAAATTCTGTTTAACACCTTATTTTTGCCGACTCTTCCGATTGCCAGAAGCAATGCAATCACCAATGATCCCAGAAACCCCAGCGCCGTTACGTATAAAACGACGCCGACGCCCTTTCCCAGGCTTGGCAGTAATTGTTCAAACGCTCTCGACCAATGTAAATTCATAACCGATCCCTCCCTTTATTTGTTTAACACTCTGGATAAAAATGTCTGCGTCCTCGGGTTCTTCGGGTTGGTAAAGATTTCCTCAGGGCTGCCCTCTTCCACGATATAACCGCCGTCCATAAATATAACCCGGTCCGCCACATCCCTTGCAAATCCCATTTCATGGGTAACAACCAGCATGGTCATACCCTCTTTGGCAAGGTTTTTCATAACCTCCAGCACATCGCCTACCAGCTCCGGGTCAAGCGCCGAAGTGGGCTCGTCAAAGAGCAGCACCTCCGGTTCCATGGCGAGCGCCCTTGCAATGGCGACTCTCTGCTGTTGTCCGCCGGAAAGCGTCTCCGGATAAACGTTCGCCTTCGCCTTCAGTCCGACTTTATCCAGCAGATCCAGCGCCTTTTCCTCGGCTTCCGCTTTGGGCAGCTTATTGAGCTGCATCGGCGCCACGGTAATATTGTCTAACACCGTTTTTAAGGAAAAAAGATTGAAACGCTGGAAAACCATCCCCACGCTCTTTCTGTAATTTTTTACTTTTTTGCCCAGCTTTGTAATGTCTTCGCCCTTATAGATGATCTCTCCTCCGGTAGGTCTTTCCAATAGATTCAGGCAGCGTAACATCGTGCTCTTGCCGGAACCGGACGGACCGATGATTACGATGACCTCTCCCTGCTCCACCTGTAAGTTGATATCCCTTAATACCTGTAAATCGCCAAAGGACTTGGAAAGATTTTTGATTTCCAATAAAGCCATACGATTTCCTCCCTTCGCTGCAAAACGGAGCCTGCCTTTCGACAAGCTCCGTTGCTTTTACTCTTCCTCAGATAAAAATTTCTTTTTAATAATATCCACCAGCAGCTGCGCCGTACCGTCAACGCCCAGCAGATGGGAATTGATCATCAGATCCTTATACTTGGGATCGTTCATGGCGTAACCCGCGTAATGCTTATGATACTGCGCTCTCGCCTTATCGACGTCATGGATCATTTTTCTTGCTTCCGCTTCTTTCATTCCCAACAGCTCCACACAGTTTTTCAGCTTGTCTTCAAAGGAAGCATATATATAGACGTGAAACGCGTTTTCCATATTTTTTAAAATATAATCCGAACATCTTCCTACGATAATGCAGGATTCCTTTTCCACCAGTTGATTGATGATCTTCTGCTGTGCGATGAAAATATTGTCCTGTACGTCCGTCGTACCCATGCCCAGCGGATATTTCATCCCGAAAAAGGTATTTTTCGCGCTCTCCTCCAGACTGGATACCGAGGACAGGGGCATGTTCATTCTTTTTGCCGTTTCTTCCACGATATCTCTGTCGTAACATTCGATATCCAAAAGCTCCGCCGCCTTCTTGGCAATGGGACGTCCCATACTGCCGAATTCCCTTGTAATGGTTACCACAAATCTCTTATGCCGCATATCGATTCCTCCCTTTGTTTTAATCTTCTGTTTTGATCCTTTGTTTTCTTTTATTCTCCTGCACCGCGCGCTGTGCTCCATCCGTCCTTTGTCATCTCGGAAAGCACCAGATCCGCCACCTGCAGCGTGCGCGCCACATCCTCCTGTGTGTGCGCCGTGGAAATATATTCCCTGCCCCGCTCATCGGTAAATCTGACGCCGTATTCCTCACAGCGTTTGACAAATTCCTCATAAAACCTGATATCCGCCTTTGTCAGCCAGTCCCGGAAGTCATCGGCGTCCTCCTCGAAACCGAAATATAAAACAAAAATACCGCCGATCGCTCTCGTATAAATCTTTACATGATATTTTTCGGCAAGCTTTCTAAAACCCGCCAAAAGGGCGTCGCCCGTTTCCTGTAAATGCCGGTAGGTCCCCGGCTCCTGCAATTCTTTAATCGCTGCGATTGCCGCCGCCACGCCGACAGGATTGGCATTAAAGGTTCCCGAAGCCGGCACGCCGCAACTCATGATTTCCTTTTTGCCCGCCACGACTCCAAAGGGATAGCCTGCGGTAACCGCTTTGGCAAAAGTGGACAAATCCGGCGTCACGCCGTAATATTCCTGCGCCCCTCCGAGGGAAACGCGAAAGCCTGTGATAACTTCGTCAAAAATCAGCACAATTTTGTATTTTTTTGTCAGTTCCCTGAGTCCCTTCAAAAAGCCTCCCTTGGGAAGAATCGGACCGGAGTCGCACATAATCGGTTCCGTAATTACCGCGGCGATTTCATCTCCCTGCTCCTTCATGATCCTTTCCAGATAGTCCAGGTCGTTCCACGGCGCCAGGATCAGCCAGTCCGCGCTGTTTGGCTTCATGCCCTTTGTACTCAGTATTTTATTGGGGCTCTCTCTGTCGCCGAGCTCCTCCACGTTGGAAGCGGTTGTCGTTACCTTTTCTTCATCCGCCCAGCCGTGGTACTGCCCTTCAAATTTAATGATTTTATATTTCCCGGTATAAGCCCTGGCAAGCCTTAAAGCCTGCATCACGACCTCCGTTCCGGAATTTTGGAAGGATACCATTTCCGCCGACGGGATCACTTCCGTCAACAGCCCGGCAAGCTCCAGCATCTGATAAGTCGGAGCCGAAAAATGGGAACCGGACTTTAACTGTTCCTGCACGGCTTTGTTGACGCTTTCCGGCGCATATCCCAACAGCATAGGACCAAAGCCCGCAATATAATCGATATATTCGTTTCCGTCCACATCATAGAGCCTGGAACCTTTTCCGTAAGCTACCGCTACCGGGTAATCCCTGTACTTCGGTTTGTGAAAAGAGCTTCCCACGCCGCCCGGCACATATTCCTTCAGTTGTTCGTATAATGCCCTGGAACCGTCAATCCGGTACTTTTCCATAAAATCATCCCCTGACATAAAAATAAAGGAGCCGACAACATCTGCCAGCTCCTTTGCTTGTTCCCCATTATACGAAAGACATCGGGAATTACAAGTTTTGATCTGAAAATAAGAAAAAATAAATTTCACGCCGTTTTTCTGATTCTGAAGCAATATAGTTTTAGTAAAATGTGACAATTTCAGCAATATTTTTTTATGTATTTTGCCTTTTTCACAGTCCTTTTCTTTTATCAAGAGTACGCGTGTTGTTGTTTGACCACAAATTTGTGTCTTATTTTTGTGGATAATACACAATCCTTTTTGATCGTTTCCGCCATTGCATAACGCTTCGCCGCCGGCGCGGTTCGTTTACATGGAACAAACCGTCACAATTTCCGCCGCAAGGGTCAGATGGAACAGATCCCTGTGGTTTTTAAAATCCACCTTCAGCATCGAGGCAATTTTTTTCAAACGGTAGTGCATCGTATTTTCATGGATAAACAGCTCCTTTGCCGCCTGCTTCGCCAAAAAGCCGCATTTGATATACGCAAGCAGCGTCTGCAGCAGTTCCTCATTTTCCGGTAAAAGCAGCTCTTTCAGTATCTGCGCCGCAATCTGCATCAGTTCATCCTTGTCCTCGAATTTTTCAAAAAGACGGAGCAAAATCATATCGTCATAGATATAGACGTCCTTGCGCTCCGAATCCGCCGAACCGATCCGGATCGCTTCCTGCGCGCTCTCCACGCTGTTTTTCAACTGCCGCAAATCCGAAAACACGCTGCCGATTCCGATCTGATATCTGGTCCTGGGACATTTCTCGGAAAGGTAAGCCGCAAACCGGTCCGCAAATTCCTGAATATCCGTACATTCATCGACGGGCGCCATCCAGATATAACTGTCCTCGTCGGACGTCGTGAGCCGTCCCTCGCCTTTTGTGTATCCGTTGATGATCTGATCCAGACGGTGAAACTCCCGGTCCCAGGTTTCCTCATCATACAGCTTTTCCCGGGACACTCCGCTGTTTTGAATCTCCAAAATCTTCAGCACCACCGCACGATACTTGCCCTTCTGCTGATATCCCGCCGCTTCCAGCCTGCTTAAACGCTTTGCGGTCAGCCTGCTGCCCGACAACAGCCCGAACAACGTAATATTCACATCATACTGCGCCGTCTCTTCCTTAAAAATTGCAAAGCAAATGCTCTGGCTGATATCCACGATCCGCATCATTTCCGGCATCTCAAAAATCGGCAGTCCCAAAAAATCGCCCCGCTCGATCACGGACCGGGGAATTTCCTTAATATAAAAGCTCAGATTGATAATGACCCCGGCGACATTTTTTTCATAAAGAGCGTTGATCATATCCAACAGCATATTGTCCCGCTCCTTAGTCACGAGCCCGGTAATCAGCACCAGCTCCCCGCCCTTTAGCCAGTCCACATAATGGGGGTCCTCCATACAATACACCCAGGAAATCACATTATCCATGCCGTCCTTTCCCGCAAGGGGCTTTAACTGATTCGCATAGGGCAATGATAAAATACTCCTGCATGTTACGCTCATTACAATTCCTCCTGCTGTTTATCCGTTCTGCTCCGGTTTTAAAACCAGACTCCGGAAACGGTCGCCGCGCTCCTCGAAATTTTTAAAAATACCGTAGCTTGCCGCCGCCGGAGACAGAATACAACTGCCGCCCTTTGCGGTAATTTCCTTCGCCAGCTTTACCGCGTCCTCCAGATGCTCCACGACATACAATCTTTCCTTGCCGTGAAAATCAGGCATATTCCGAAGAATCTCTTCATAGATCCGTTTTCCCGTCGCCTCCATCAATATAATATGCGCCACCGGGGAATCGGAAAGGTATTGTTCCAGGTTTACATAACTGATATCCCGGTCCATGCCGCCGATCAATATGGTATCCGCGTTGCGAATGGTATTTAACGCCTGTATGGTAGTCTCGTCAATGGTAGAAATCGAGTCGTCATAATAAGATACGCCGTCCACCTTTCCCACAAACTGTAACCGGTGCGGCAGCGGTTCATAAGATTCCAATCCCTTTGCAAACTGTTCGTCGCTGACGCCGAAATCACAGCAGATACCATACACGAAAGCGATGTCCAGATAATTGTGCGCGCCCAACAGACTGATCTTTTCCACAGGAATGTCAAAGACTCTGTCTCCATAGGTAATCTGCGTTCCCCGCAGCAAAATATCCGGCGACTTTTGCCGTTTTGCCGTCTCCGCTCCCGTTAAAGGTGCCGCCGCATCCGGCGACATCTCCGCGTCCACCAGAATGCAGCGTCCCTGATAAGAGTCTGTCTCCGGCGCAACGGAAGGGTGCACATACAAAAGATCCCCTTCTTTTTGGTTTACATAAATCTTTTCTTTGGAAGCGATATATTTTTCCATTGTCCCGTAATGGTCCAGATGTTCTTCATAGATATTGAGCAACACGCCCCATTTGGGTGAAACGGTCATATATTCCAGTTGATGACAGGACAGCTCCAGCACAAGAAGAGAATCCTCCCCGAGCTGATGCAGAATATCAAAAACCGGTATTCCGATATTGCCCGCTAACACCGCCGGCACGCCCGCTTCCTTTAGAATATGATACAATAACGTCGTCGTCGTGCTCTTTCCCTTGGTCCCGGTAATCCCGATGATCCGGTCTCTGCAGCGCTCAAACACAAGCTGCATCTGGGAAACGATCTCGGCGCGGTACTCCTTTGCCGGACGCTCCAGCACAATCCCGGGGCTTTTCATGACAAGATCATATTCGTCAATATGCTCCTGATAATCCGCTCCGCAATGCAGCGTTACTCCGGATATCTCCAGTTCCTTTCTGTCTCCGATTGCAATTTCCTTTGCGCTGCCCGCCTCCCGAAACAGTTCCAGCGTAGATTTTCCTTCCCGCCCAAAGCCCAGAATCAGTACTCTTTTATTTGCAATTCTCTCTCTGATATAATCAATCACGATACGCGCCCCTCTTTTTCAATTCCTCCGTAAAAACCCGTTCAAACGCTTCCGGCAGCAGATTTTCATGGTCGTAATAATGGAAATACGCCTCGCAGACCGGCAAGGTCTTCTCATAAAGTCCCAGACTCTTATAATGCTCAAACAGATAAGGAAGCTTTCGTCCCGCAGGATAATCCCTGATCGTCAGCGTAACCGCAGCATTGATCTCATCCCTGCTGCCCACGCACTCAAAGGGCTTTTCCTCACTCAGACCGATGAGCTGGTCAAAATACTGCTCCATCCCGGGATTATCCGCCATATCCGTTCCAAAAATCTCCGTCAGCCGCTCCTGCGATAAAAAGGGCGATAGGATCAGCCACACAAACAGGCACTTGGAACATTTCCCGCACCAGATATTTTCCTTACTGCCGGCATTACAGCTTTTAAATATGTCATGATAAGCCGGAAGCGTCGCAAAATAAGCCGCGATCTGAAATTCGCTTAAGGGGCGCAGCAAACTGAAATAATAAGTGCCGCTTCCCAGATATTGTTTTTCATAAGTATGAAAATCCTTTTCAAATTGAAAGCTCTTGGAATATTGATGGTTTACATAACTTCCCTTTACCGTGCTCTCGTTGGCGCTGGATTCATTGGACAGCACAATATATTTCAGCCCGTGCAGATACGCCGCAATGGTTGCCGAAAACGCTACAATTGCCGAAAAGGGCGTATGTCCGTTCAGATAACCTTCCTTATTCAGGCGCAGCATATTGGCATCCAGTGTTCTTTTTACCGCAATGATCCGATCGCCGCCATAGCCCGCGGCAGCAGCCGAATCCAACGTCGCTCCTCTCGGATTGATGATGTAGCAGAAATTTTTATCCTTCCATTGCCGTAAAAGCTCCAGGGAAACGGAGGAGTCCTTGCCGCCGCCCACCGGAACAAGGCAGCCGTCTTCCGGTGCCGCCGCAGCCTTTCCGTAAGAAACCGGGACCGCTTCATCCCGCGCCGGGCGCCACAGCGCTCCGTCTGCAAGGATTGTCATAAAATCCTCCTGATTTTCTTCAATTCCGTTTGTATAATAAAATTCGCCCAACCCGTTGAAGTACAGGGATTTCCACCATGCAATCTGTTCGTCGTCCAAGCCGTACGGTTCGATGACAACCTCCCTGGGACAGGCAATTTTCCAATAGCTGATCAGCTCCACCATGCCCAGTGAAAATACCATATTTAAAAAAGTCTCGTCCTCGCCCAGATCTTCTCTGTCACAGGGGATTTCCCATGAAGGGGCAAAAGAAGCTAACCCGGGAATCTCAAAATCAAAGGTCAGACACACCCTCCCCGGTTCTTCCGCAATTTCAAATCCGTGATAGATAAACTGCGGGTATGTTTCACGCAGTGCTTCGTATGTTTTCATCGGCTCTTACCTCGTTCATTCTATCTGTTTGCTATCCAATCTGCTTGCTATTCTATCTGTTCGCTTGGTTTATTATAAATCAAATTCCGTGACATGACAATGCAAACTCCTTGTATGACTTTTTTCTTTCTTTGGTTTACATTTAGCTAATATAGTGTTATTATAATCAATATAGTTAATTTCAGTAATTGCGGAAAGGATTTTTAGAAATTATATGACGAACGAAAATATCCAAACCTCTCAGGAAAAAACCATTACCGTCGCCGAAGATTTGCGCGAGCTCAAGGATCACGGCGATTTTGAATATCCCGTTGGAGTATATGAAATCAATTTGAAAACTATGCACATGGAAATGGTCAGATGGCACTGGCATGAAGAAATAGAATTTGTCTTTGTAAATGACGGCGGCGGAGAATTTTCCGTCAGCGACGACACCTATATCCTGACAAAAGGACAGGGCGTACTGATCAATCAGGGTGTGCTGCACTCTTTTCACATTGCGAAGGGATACGAAAACTGCATTTATACGTCCATCGTTTTCCATCCTTCCTTTTTATTCTCTTACGGTCAGGCAAAGATGTGCTCTTTTTATCTGCACCCGATCATCAGCAACAGCTCCCTGACGAGTCTTTTGCTGACAGGAGAATCTGATTTTGAGCGTTCCATCCTCAGCCTGATGGAACAGATTATCCTCGTCAACCGGACGCAGCAATACTGTTATGAACTTTATACCAAGGACTATCTGATCCGGATCTGGATTCTTCTGCTCGAACAACGGAGCCGTGAATCTTCGCCGGTCACAACTCCCAAGACTACAAAAATCAGTATGGATGAGGCGCGCGCCAAAGAAGCGATCCGCTATATCGAGGAAAACTATGCCAATCAGATTACTTTGGACGACATCGCCGCCTCCATCCATGTCAGCAAAAGCGAATGCTGCCGCTGCATCAGACGGAGTATGAAAATGACGCCCTTTGAATATCTGATGAAATACCGGATCTTCGTCGCGGCAGGCATGCTCTGCACCGATGATTCCAACGAATCCATCGCCACACTCGCCTCCCGGGTGGGTTTTAACAGCAGCAGCTATTTCAACAAGCTGTTCCGTAAATATTTAAAATGTACGCCGACCCAGTACAAGGCAAAACAGCTTTCGGAAATGGGAAAGGTCTGATTCTGTTACCTTGTTTTGAGCGTTACCGTTCCCTTTTCCTGCAAAAACGCGGGATAATAGGACAATTTTGCCTTCCGAAGCCCCTCGGCTCCGGTGTCCTCTTCCCGGTTGATATAGCGGTACTCTGACGCCTCATGAAGCACAAACTCCCGGTTGATCATCGGATAAGCGCCCTGAATATCCGCATAGGCTTTTTCAATATGCACCACAAAGGTATCGTCGCAAAGCTTTTCTCCGATGCTGAAGGCGACGACTTTGCCTTCGGCGCGGATCAAACCGCCTGTAAGCCGGAGCTGTTCCAATTCCCGCAAAGCTCTCAGGGTCACGCAAAATTCCGCACTTTTTTCCGGATCTTCATCGCATCCGTTTTGTTTGCGCCACTCCTGTGCCATGACGATACATTCCTCTTTATTTTCCTCCGTAATCCGCTCGTAGCGGTAATCCGGATACGTCTTCAAAAAGTTATTGATATGATTCCGCTTGCCGTGAAGCTTCTTTCCCGCAAGGGATATGAGCTTTTCGGATTCATAAATATAATCCGCCGCATCCCTTTCGTATGCAATCTGAAACTTTCCCGGAAACATCTGCTCCAGCCTCTCAAATTGCTCCGGCGTTACCATGTGCATACAAAAAGGCTGTCCTTCCCTTTCAAAATAGGCAAGCAGCTTTTCCACAACCCGTCCGGTATTGGTCTTTCCGATGGGGAAGCTGACCGTAATCTTTTTTCCGCCGGACTTAAATACCAGGCTGCCGTCGATCACGCAGTACTTCGTTCCGTAAAAAGGCGCCCATAACAGGTTATTGGCAAAGGAATGCTCGCAGCTTCTGGACTGTTCTTTTTCATAAAACTCCTGAAACAGCGCCTCGTTTTCTTCTGTAATTTTCTTCCATTCAAATTCTGACATCTTGATACAATCCTTATCTTTTTATTGACAGCCGGCGCTTCCGGCATCCTCCAGCACGTCGAAGGCGTCGCCCTTCGCCCAGGGGCTTCCCACGTCGCATCTGCCGTGGTGGTATACTCTGGCGCTCTTTCCTGCCGTTACCTCGTCGGATACCGCCACATTCAGCCTGCTGACATCGGAGTTGCCGAATTTTTCAAGGATTGCAAGCATATTTTCAATATCCTCTTCGCTGACCTCTTCCTTTTTTCTCTTTTCTTCCTCTTCCGCCGCCATTAAATCTATGATAAATACCGGCTCTTTACCGTTTGTATTTCCCTGATCCATCTTTTCTCTTCCTTTCTTTTTATGCTTCTTTTTGCTGATACCTCCATCTGACAACGGCTGCGCCGATAATCAGGACATATCCGGTCACGCTGTAAACGTCCGGTATCTGATCCAAAAAGAAAAATCCCAGCAAAGCTGCAAATATAATCTGGGAATAATCAAACACCGAAATCTCCTTTGCCGGAGCGTAAGTGTATGCCGCCGTAATATTTAACTGACCACCCATTGCCGCAATACCCGCTAACACCAGCATCCCCCATTGCCATAAAGCCATCGGGTGATAGTCAAGCAAAATAAAGGGCAGCGTCACAAGAGTAGAAAACGACGAAAAGAAAAAAACAATCATTTTGCCTCTTTCTCCCCGCTTTCCCAGCAGCCGCACAAACGTATAAGCGGCTCCGGCTCCCATACCGCCTAAGGCGCCCACCAGCGCCGGAACAAATTCCACGTTAAAAGACGGCTTCATCACGAGCAGCGCCCCTGCAAATGCAATCGCCACCATCGACCACTCCACTTTGTTCGCCCGCTCCTTTAAGATAAAGCAGGAAAAAACAATGGCAAAAAAAGGCGAAAGCTTATTCAGCATATTGGCATCCGCGATATTCATCCTGTCAATGGCGTAAAAATTGCAAATCAGTCCCGCAGAACCGCATATCGCCCGCAAAAACAGAAACGGCAGGCTTCCCTTTTGTATTTTAAATTTTTCTTCCGTCCGCATCAGCAGAAACGCCGCCACAAACAAAGCTACAATATTTCTGAAAAAACACTTTTGCATGGAGGGCACATCGCCCGCCGCCCGTACAAAAAAACTCATCAGTGCAAAGCAAAACGCCGCCGCAATGATATGCAGTATGCCCTTATGTCTTTGCTCAAACCGTATTCCTCCGGGCATATTCCTTCACTTCTTTCACACAGACTCCCGTCAACGAAACAATCCGCTTATTTCTATTGTTAATGAGTCTGTCATTTTTATACTTTTTATCTATTGTATACAAATTTTATATTTCTTGCAACTTATGTTGACAACTGTTTTATACTGTTATATACTGTTTATCAACAGGAGGATAGCAAGATGCGATTATTGATTAACAATTCGTCTATGCAGCCCATTTACGAACAGCTTGTGGATCAAATCAAACAACTGATCGTAACGGGCGAATTAAAAGAAGAAGAAATCCTTCCTTCTGTCCGGACGCTTTCCAAGGATTTAAAGATCAGCGCGTTGACGGTCAAAAAGGCATATGACCGGCTGGAAGAAGAAGGCTTTATCATTACAGTGCACGGTAAGGGTAGCTTTGTCGCTCCGGCAAACCGCGAGCTCATCCTGGAAGCAAACCGCAGACAGGTAGAAACCGATCTGGAGCTTGCCATCCGAAAGGGAAAAAGCTGCGGCATGACAAACCGGGATATTACCGAATTAGTTACTCTGATTTTGGAGGAGATATCATGATTTTAAAAATGGACCATGTTTTCAAACAATATGATAAATTTGAGCTCAACTGCTCTCTTGCCGTTAATCCGGGCTGTGTGACAGGGCTGATCGGTCAAAACGGCGCAGGAAAAAGCACGACCTTCAAATCCATACTGGATCTGATTACCATTGACGACGGGGAAATTACCGTTTTTGACAAGCCCCATACGTCACTGACAGGCAAGGATAAACAGGATATCGCGGCAGTTCTTTCAGACAGCGGTTTTTCCGCTTTTCTGACCATCGGCGGGATCATTCCCGTTATGAACGCGCTGTATGACAATTTTCACAAAGAGGATTTTGTCCGCCGTTGTGAACGCTTCGGGCTTCCCCTCAACAAACAGCTAAAGGACTTTTCTACCGGAATGCAGGCAAAGTTAAAGATCCTGATCGCTTTGAGCCACGATGCAAAACTTTTGATTCTGGATGAACCCACCGCCGGGCTCGACGTGGTGGCGAGGGATGAGATCCTGGGACTGCTGCGGGAATATATGGAGACGGAAGGACGCTCAATCCTGATCAGCTCCCATATCTCTACGGATCTGGAAGGGCTGTGCGACGATATTTATTTTATTCATGAGGGACAAATCATACTTCACGAGGACACGGACGTACTTTTATCCGACTACGCTTCCCTGAAGGTTGATGAAGCGCAGTTTGATAAGCTGGATAAATCCCATATCCTGAGCGTCCTGAAGGAAAGCTACGGTTACCGCTGCCTTACCGACCAAAAACAGTTCTATCTGGAAAATAATCCCGGACTGATTGTGGAAAAAGGCTGCATTGACGATATTATCATGCTGAAAGTGAAAGGAGAAACCTTATGAAAGGCTTATTGATCAAAGATTTTAAACTGATATTTTATAATATAAGAATGATTATCGCTCTGGTTGTCATTTCCTTCTTCCTGCTGTTTTCTTCCAATACGGCTGATCGATACGGCTTTGTAATCTCTTATCTGACGGTCGTCTCCTTTATGTTTGTGCTCTCGTCCGTCAGCTACGACGATTTTGACCACGGCTTATCGTTTTTAATGACGCTGCCTGTCAGCCGCAAAACCTATGTGCGGGAAAAATATTGCTTCGGATTGTTAGGTGGAATCGCAGGATGGATATTTGCCATTCTGCTCTGCTTCCTGTTCACTCTAACCCGGAACGCAACCATGGCGGATATTTTAAACGCTGATTTTATGTCAACCAGTGTTTCCGTATATATCCTGCTTACCTTTATTTTATCCGTGACCCTGCCCATACAGTTAAAATTCGGCGGAGACAACGGTAAAATATTTATCATTCTCATAATCGGCGCCCTTTTTGTCATCGGTTTTGCCGTTAATAAAATTGCCGCCGGCTTTAACGTCAACCTGACAGAGTGGCTGAACAGGCTTTTAACCTTAAACACGGTTTCCTTTATGCTCATACTGTGCGCTGCGGCACTGGCAGCACTGTTTGTCTCTTACATGATTTCTAATAAAATCATGAGAAACAAACAGTTATAAGCTGAAAGCGCCCGAAGGCGGCATTGCCTCTGTCAGTTATTCTGCGTTTATTTTGTCCGCAAATTCCTGAATATCGTTTACTCTGGCGGCAAGTTTGAGCCATGCTTTTAATTTATTGATGTCATTGGTTTCTGACAGTTGCTCTTTTAATGCCTCCGGCACATCGCCGTATTCGCTTAAAAGATCAATAATACAATTTACTTGTGTGTCCCTGGTCGCCTCTTCTGCCGCTTCCAGGCGTTCATAGTAGATATAATCCTCAAAAGTCATATACTCCATCCTCACTTCCGGCAGAACCTTTACCTGCCCCACAAAACGATGGACTTCCTTCGTTGCCTCATCTACGGCATTCTCCTCAACGCTGTGTTCCAGGTAATTCAGCATTGCCTTAATACTTTCATTGCCGCCCTTCTGTCCGCCCGTATAAAAATAAATAAATTCCAATCCGTCATCATACTGCAGCTGCGGCACCTCTTCACAACGATTTCTGATCCGATACATCATATAATCATATCCAAAAGGGTCATAGTTGGTAATCGTCAGAACATATAAATTAGGAAGCTTTAAAAAGTCCGTTTCTCCGCTTTTCATGGAACGCCCGTCAATCTTCGCCTGATAAAACCGGTTATGCCGTGGCAGATGGATTCCTTTTTGCAAGTGCGGTTCCAAATCATAAACGTTTACCGGCATGTCTGCTTCTTCCCCAAATTCCTCGATTTCCACATCCATTCTGATCCCCCTGAGCCCTGGTATCATCGCAGGAATTGTCCGTTGAGACACAATTCGGATTTTCTCAATCTTCCTTTGCAGCAATACGGAAAGAACCGTTCTGCAAAAATGCTCTCCTACATCCGGATTCGCCGTAACTGCATTCATGAGAAAATCATCCATCACGTTTAATTGTTCCAATGTTTTGTTCGTATAACTCATTCGTCCTCCTGTTCCGGCAGAGCCGTTAAGTTATCGAACATATGATACGGCTCTGCCAACATTTAATTGTGTTCTGTGAAAATGTTGGCGAGATGCCAAAGATTTCTGTCTGCCAGAGAATGACAGACGAATAGGATTTTCACTTAGATTTTCAGCAAATAAATTGCTATGAAAAAAGTATATAACTCATTTTTCTGAATGTCAATATATTTTAATCGTTTTTTCGATCTTTTTCTGATCACCTCTTTTTCTGATCTGCTTTTTTCTGATCTTCCTGCTTACTCATAACCTATAGGAACAATCTTTTTTATTTCCCGGACCATTTCATCTATTACTTCACAGACATTCCCCTGAAACATGGCGGCAAACAGTTTTTCCATATTTTCCTCAAAATGCTCCGGCAAAATCCCGCATTGCTCCCTGCATAACTGCACCAGCCTTTTTTCGCCGGGATGTGTCAGTTCATTGACTGCAAAAATAACATCAAAATAGCTTGCCAGAAATTCCGTCACTCTGTGATTGATGCTGTTATGATCCTTTCGGATGTATGCCTTTTTGATCTGTCCGTCATAAGAGGGCAGACAGCCGCTTAATAAATTCATGTTTTTACAAATAATGTTCTCCTTTAACCGTTTAGGATAAGGTATCTCATACTGCTTCTGATAAGCTGAAAGCCTGCCTTTTTCATCATATAGGATCTTACAGGTCTTTAAATTATGCCACATACAGGTGGTATACCCGTTTGACGCATTTCCCTCTGTTACGACATTTTCTATTCCTGCCATAAAGTCATCCATGCTCCGGTAAATAATATCAAGATCGATCCCGTCCTTTAACGTACAGTTATCTTCTTTCTCCCAGTAATGGTTTCCGATTTCCATACGGGAACAATACTTTTGCAATATCTTCTCCCTTACTTCGTCAGGCACTTCCTCTGTCCAATAAACATACACATCATAATCGGATCTCTCATCACTTTTCTCCGTTGCCCTTGAGCCTCCTAAGGCAATGGCTTCCACCCGGTCCAATTTTGACAATTCTTCAAATAGTTCCCCAACCTCTGTTTTCATCTGCCTTTCCACCTTATTTTTCACTGATTTCAAGCGTCTTTTTCAGATCTTTTATGTAAACGCTCTGCTGCTTTTTCAGATATATACCCACAAACGTCTTCATAATCGCTTTTTTAGCCGTAACGTCTTCCGTAAAATCAACCAAAGTCTTTTCTCCCTGTGCCGAAAATACTCCGGTCCAATGTCCTTTCATATTTTCATTTTCCATATCAAATTCATATCTGTTCACAGGTTCCAAGCAGGTTATGGTAAAGGTTGTGGCAAAACCGTCTTTGGTATATTCCACAAACTTCACACCCTCCTCCAGAATTTCGATTCTCTCCAGGTCGCTTCGCCAGGAGCTGTCCTTTAAATCCGTAACCACCTTCCACACCTTTTCAATGGGATAGGATAATTCTTCCTTTCTGTTTGCTATTGCCATTTCTCAATTCCCCTCTCATTATTTATTGATGATTTTCCTACTTTAAGAATCCAAAAGCCGTTTTAAGAAATACTCCCGGTTATTGATAAACATTTCCGTTACCTGATAACTCTCCGTATCCTGATACTCACAGGGATGAATCCCCCCATCGTCAAAAGACAGGATTTGCGCCTCGGGAATGCCGAGCAAAATGGGAGAATGGCTGGCTATGATAAACTGGGAACCCAGTTTTGAAAGCCTGTCCACTTCCATTAACAGCGTAAGCTGCCTTTGGGGGGATAACGCCGCTTCCGGCTCATCCAGAATGTAGATCCCGTGATCTGTAAAGTTACCTTTCACTAATGCCAGAAAACTTTCTCCGTGGGACTGCTCATGAAGAGATTTTCCCCCGTACCTGGCATAATAGATTTTCGCAAGATCGCCGTCTCGATAATCCTCAGTCTTACTTGCCACATTATAAAAGCTCTCGGCACGCAAAAAATAGTTTCCCTTGGGTCTTTTAAAGCCTTTTATGACCGAAACCGCCTCGTAGAGCTTCGAGTGACTTTCATAGGTGGAGAATCTGTAATTTTTCGTGCCGCCTTCCGCGTTAAAGCCGTAGGCAACGGCAATTCCTTCGATCAGAGTTGATTTGCCAGAGCCGTTTTCACCCACGAAAAAGGTAATGTTATGATTAAAGGTCAGTTCCTCCAGCCCCTTTAATGCGGGAATGCCCCTGAGATAACTGTCCGGCTCTATTTTATCCCAATCAATTCTTATTCCTCTAATAAATCTGTCTTCCATAACGCCCCGATCCTGTAATAGTCCGTCAATTATTTTCATTATACAGTCATGCAAACTATTTTGAAACATTTTTATTCCATTTCTGCGAAATATCTGTAAAAAGGGACCGTCGCATTTATAAGTTTTTATATTGATCAAAGGAAACCTTTATAAAAACGCCGGTATTTAATCCGCGTATTTTGCGGATTTATGTACCGTTGCGTTTTTATAGAGCGAAAGCGTGTTTCCGTGATCAATATAAAAACTTATAAATGCGACGGTCCTTGATCTTGATCTATTTGATAACCCCTGTTTACAACCCTTTCCTTACTCGCTGATATACAGTTCTATATATTGCCCCACATGATCCATTGTGCTGTCAAGGGATTCTCCATCCTCCATATATGCGGATATTCCTTCTTTGATCATATGCCTGATCCGGATATCATCGTTTGCCGGGGCATTTAACTGCCTTAAAACATCCATATATTCTTCCATTGTGCCTTCCTGCCTGAAGTAGATATACCATGCTATGCGTTGTCCGCCATAGTCTTCCGCCGCCGCGCCGGGCGTCGCTCCGCCACGGGTCATATCTTCCTGGAAGCCTGCAAGACCGTCCAGATTGACCGCGTTTCCCTGTTTATAATCCGGCTCTTCCGTAAAGGTTGTCTTTTGGATTTCGTTCCCGAACATTTCTCTTATAAAGCTTCCTGCCGCTTCCTTTTCATCGCTGTTGGCATTGATAGCAAATGTCACGCTTGGTATAAATACATTTTTCTCGCCGTTGCCGAATATTTTATAGTCATAGTTGATATTTTCATTCTCAACGCCGGTTTCCACGCCGTTGTATTTTATACTGTAAAACTGTGTAATATCCCCCACCGTTTCAAACTGGCACAGAGCTATTTTCTGCCCTGAATATTCCTGATTGTATAGAGGATACATCTGCCATACAGCCTGCGCCTTTCTCGAGTCCTCCTCCACATCGGATAACCACTGTTGCATTTCCTCCTCGGTAGAGTGTTCCTGCAAGGCGTCCCACAATTCCTTAAAGTCCGCAAGGAATGTCTCCAGCTCCTCTTCATGATAATTGCCATCCACATCTATCATATCCGCCGAATATGCCGGATACAGGATATCAAAAAGGACTTCCCAATCGTATATATTCAGATCGTTTCCTTCGTTGGGTTTTTCGCTGTTTCTGATATATTCCGTAAGAGATTTTATATCTGTAATGGAAGCGATTTCATCCTTTGACCCGACCAGCGCCGGAAACCGGAATCTTGAAGGGATCGCGTAAATTCCTTCATCAGTCCTGTATGCGGCAATGACGTTCTCAAGACAATTGGGATTTTCCTGTAAAATTGCATCATAGACATCGGAAAGCTCCAACAGCACTCCGCTTTCGGTATATTTCCATACGTTCAGTCCGTCCATAAGAATTACATCCGGTCCTTCGCCCGCAAGCAATTCCGTATTCAGCGCATTGACCGCATCTTCTGCCGATATCCCGCTTTCATCATCAATTCCGTACCGGTATTCCACGGTAATATTGGGGTGAAGCCCTTCAAATATCCCGATCATTCCTTCCATAAATTCCGCATATCTTAAAGAATATACGGTAATGGCTGCCTCCGGCTCATCCGCATATGGATTTTCTACAGCTTCTTCCGGCGCCGCTATGTTTGTTTCCAGTGCATAAGGCGCGTATGCCGCAACCTGAATGCCCTCATCGCCGGAACAGATGGTAACAAACTTTACCTCGCCGTTATCCTGACTGTTTTTTGCATCTACAATGTAATCATAGATTGTCGTTGTATTTTTTTGGAAATTGTTATCCGTATCCTGAACCATCTGCACGGATAATGATCCTTCCGCCACATAGGAATAAATCCCCGTTGCAAGCATGAGATAAATCATCCCGCTGCCGTCCGCACCCGGCTTTAACAGATTTTTACAGCTTAAGGTATCTGCTCCGAGCGCTGCCGACGTTTTGCTGATTTCATCCGCCATTGCCTCGTTTAACCAGGTATCTTCCCCGGAAAGCTTTCCCGTCTCCCGGTCATAGATATATAAGGCATTTTCCGTAAGAGCCATCAGGCTGTCGTCCGTTTCACAAAAATCCAGAAGCCCCGGTACATTAACCGTATAAATTTCCTTTCCCGTTATATCAAACTTATGAAGATCCCCGTCAACAAGAGCATAGACGGCTTCGCAATCGGAGGAATATTTCAATCCGGATATCGTTTGGTCCCCATAGTCTGCAAGTTCTTCCGCTTCTGTCTGATCCGGCGAAACCCTCACAATCTTATTTTCCCGGATGCTGCCGTCTGACAGGATGCCGTATCCGACGATCAGATTGTCGGACCCGTCAATATCCGCCGCGGAAATAAAGGCGCCCTCCGGCAGCAGGCTTTCCGCCTTCGTTTCTTCCTGCGTCCAGTTAAGCCCTTCGTCTGCGGAAGTGAATTTTATCACATCCCTGCCTTCCGAACTGCCGCCTAGGACAATATAGCTTTCCCCCGCTTCTTTCATCGCAAAGATTCTCCCGGCTCCATCAATCTGTGAAAGCACATACTCGTCATACCCCTGCCCGATCTGACCGATCTCATCCGTTTCCTTTCCGTTGCCGCCGCTTCCGCAGCCTGTCAGAATCGTTACCAACAGCGTCATGCTGATCAGTCTTTTCATGATTTTTCGCATACATCTTCCTCCTTTATTTGTTTCCCCTGTTCCTGTCTCTGCTCCTGTTCCTGTTCCTGTGTGTTTTGAATTGTCTTTTCCGCCCGCGCGAAACGGAATCCGGCGTTTCCAAGCGCCTTGATAACTCTGACTATCATATAGATCAGTGCAGCGACCGCAATCAACAGGTATCCGGCGCCTTTTAATCCGTTTTTGAGACATAATTGTTCCGGCACCTCTTTATTTTCAAAAACCATATGCTCCAGCCTGTCTCTTATATGATCCGCATAATCGCCCCAGAAACCAAAGTCAGACCACTTGGACGGCGTTTCAATCCAGTTGGCGGGCGAGCGATAATCCGTCATATACCAGGCATTTCCGGCAATGCCATACGCACTTAACAGTTTCTCCTGATACTGTCCGCGGTAAAGTTCCCCCTCCGTATCCAGGATGATCCCGGTTATTTCCCGGTCGCTTTCAGCCCCCTGCAGCGTCTCCGGCTCATGAAGATTGATTACCATAAGCGGTATCGTATCATCTACAATTCCACGCACCACATATTCCGTTCCGGCATAAGTAACCGTTCCCCCCACGCTGACGGAAGTACCGAATATTTCATACATCGTATCCTTATCCAGAAGGCAGCCGGCATCGTCGCCCCGGTACAAAACGTTACCGGAATGAAATAGCAAATCCGAATCGCCGTCCACGGCAATTACCGTTACTTCCGCGCTCCGCTGCTCCTCCCCGGTTATGGACTGCGCCGGATCAGCGCTGTAACAGCCGGCAATGAAATCCTGGTTTTCTTTCATTGTTTCCATATCCCGATACGTCGTATCCGCTACCCCGTCTATGACCTGACAGTTTTCCTTCCCCTGATAATAGCGGTCCGTCTCTTTTCTTTTGCCCATACACAGCGCCATGATAAAAAATGCAAGGCAGAAAACAATCCATCTTACGATCCGCTTTTTCATGATCCTCCATCCCCTAATCTTACAACATCGCCGTTCTCAATCGGTTTGTCGCTGCTTACTATGATCAGATCGTCGCCGCTTAACGCGCTGCTTCTTACCGCCGCATAGGTATCGTTTGAATCCTCTACGGTTACGCTTACTTTATCCGCTGTCATCTCCTCCCCCAAAATACCGTTTTTATAGCCCACTACAAGTACGTAATTGCCCGCGCCGTCTCCCCTCAAAGCCTCGATGGGGATTGTAAGCCCGTCGCTGTCCGACTGATGGGTAAAAACAATGGTTGCCGTCATGCCAACGCTGTAACCCTCTTCTGAAAGCCTGCACCTTACATCATAAACTGCGGGATTCTCCTGATTTTGTACAACGGATACGATCGCAGCGTTTTCTTCGGTTGTACTTGTTACAATCCTTGCACTCTCCCCCTCTACGATATACCTGACCTTTTCGCCGGATACCGTGGCGACCAGCTCATAGCCCTGACTAATATCCGCCTGATAAAACGCCGCCGTATTCGGCGCGTAATCCCCCGCCCTCACATTTACGGCTGTTATCTGCCCTATGGAATTTGCAGAAACAACGCCTTCCTTTTGCAACAGCTCCTCCACTTCGTCCATTTGATTCTGACATTCATCGATCTTCGCATCGATTTCCATTTCATCATAATCCTTGTTCCGCTGCGCGGCATACAGTTCCAACTGCACCGCCAGATCATGACGCTTCGTCTGCAGCATTTCCAGATTATACCTTACAAGGGGCGTTCCCGCTTCGATCCTGCTTCCGCTCTTTACCATAACCTGATCGATCAAAACTTCCGGATAGATATAGACGGGAGTTCCTTTAAAGCGCTGCCTATGTTCCCGCTGTGAAATTCCGGAAGATATACCGACAATGTCCACAGGCTCTTTTCCTTAATAAACACAACCGGCTGTTCTACCATGTTCCAGTACTCTAAAAAGCCAAGTATCATCGCCGAGACAATTCCATCTTCCGCCATGGGCATCCCTATACTGAGAAAGATCCGAAAGCCGCCTGCTCCGTCAAGCCTTGCCGCTTCCAATACCTCCTCCGGCACCTGCTCAAAGGAGTTATACATGATGAATACCGGAAATGTGGAAAACACCATGGGCAAAATCAGGGCAAGATGGGTATTGATCAACGACATGGCATCTAAAACAATATACTGCGAAACCATCGTCACCTGAAACGGAAGAAGCATACAGAAAATATAAACCGTGTAGATGACTTTTCCAAGCTTCCCCCTGTATCTGGCAAGTCCCCACGCCGCCGGAACAACAAAAAGGATCTGCCCTATGGCTATGACTGCCACTACCTTGACGGAATTCCAGAATAAAACATAGTATTCGGGCGTATCAAGCAACAGCTCTATGATATTCTGAAAAGTGGGATACAGCGGTATAAACCGCCATGCGGCATATCCTTCCCCCTCATCAAAAATCGGACCGATCAGCGCCGTCAGTTCCGCATTTCCCATAAGGCTTCCTGTGATGATGACAAGAATGGGAGCTATGCAGATCACGGCGCCGACGACGGCGGTCAGTCTTACTATCCGTTTCATCGTGCGTCCTCCTTTCCGTGCGGCAGCAGGATCAGCCTGATCAGCCCCAGGACGGCAAAGAGAAAAATTGCCGTAAGACATGCCGCTGCCGACAGCTTGCTGATATCCAGCTTGGAAAACCAGTTATTAAACAAATGCTGCAGCATATAAACGCTGTTATCGGGATAATTTCCCGCAAGCAGGTAAATTTCACGAAACACCTTGAAGGAATTGACAAAGGAAAGCACCGTGACCGTATAAGCGCCGCCCCTGATATTTGGCAGCGTCATATTGAAAAACAGCCTTATGCTTCCCGCCCCGTCTACCCGCGCCGCTTCGTAAATGTCCTTGGGAACAGCCTCCAGCACCGTCAGCCAGATCAGCATATCATAGCCCATATTTTTCCATAGATAGGTACCGATCAGAAGATACAGGGAATTTTGCCCTGTCAAAAAGCTGACCGGCTCTAACTCTAACATAACCCGGATGCCATTGATGATCCCCGCATCATCAAAAAGCATTTTCCATACGGTAACTACCGAATTGGACGGGATCGCCATGGGCGCCAGAAACGCAAACCGGATCAGCTTACTTTTCATATTGCTGACGATATACGCCATACACAGCGAAATCATGAGCAACAGCGGAAGGCTTATCGCATCAAAGAGCAGCGTATTTTTTACCGCCAGCCTGAAAGCGTCATTGGCAAACACGGCGCTGTAATTATCAAGTCCCACAAAATCCGATGAGATGCCGCCAAAAAAGGATCTTTTTACCACATCCAGCAGAGGGATTATGAGAAATACAAGTATTCCCGCAGCGCTCGGAAGCACAAAAAACAGAAAATGATAGTTTTTATTCACAAAGTTTTTATATTTCACCGTCCCACCCGCCATACGCTTCTTTTTCCTATCACAAGTATAACTTTTCCTGCTTTTTGATACTTCTAATTCTCATCTAACTTTTATCTAATTCTTGTCTAATTTGAATAATCTGATGTTTTTCAAAAAATAATATGATATGATAAGCGCGGAGGAAGCCTCATGAAATTACTGTTGATTGATGATGATGTTTCGCTTTGCCATATACTCAAAAATAAATTTGACAAAGAAAACATAGACTCTGTTATTTGCCATACGGGAAAGGACGGCATTGCAAAAGCCCTTTCCGCCAAATTTGATATTATCATTCTGGATTGTATGCTGCCCGATATGAGCGGAATTGATATCCTCAAAAAATTTCTTTTTGATAAGATTTCCGTTCCCGTGATCATGCTTACGGCGCTGGGAACATTACAGGATAAACTGAACGGTCTGGGAAACGGCGCCGACGATTATATTGTCAAGCCATTTGAATTTGACGAGCTTTTAGCGCGCATCCACTCCGTGCTAAGGCGCGCGGACCCTATTGCAAACACCGATTATCACTATGGAGATATCTCTTACAACATAGAAAGCCATATCTTACAGTGCCAAAAAGAATCCGTCCAGCTTTCCAAAAGAGAGTCCCTGGTATTTGAAGTGTTGGTAAAAGAGGCGGGCAAGGTAATTTCCAAGGATACGATCATTAACAATGTCTGGGGCGAAAACTCCTATATTGACGACGGAAATCTGGGCAACTATATTTATTTTATCAGAAACCGTTTAAAAACCATTCACAGCAAAGTTACTGTTAAAACAGTTCATGGCATAGGCTATGAGCTCTCATCCGGCAATGCAAATGATTAAAAACTTACAAATCCGTCTAACCATATATCTGTCTGTTTTCTTAACAATCCTCATGGTCGCCGTATGCGCTATTTACGCCTGTATCACTTCTGCAAATATCAGCAACCGGAACAGGCTGGAATATGAAAACAATATTATCTATTTCTATTCTTATTTATACCAGAACAATATCATCAGTTTTTTCCAATATATCCCAGCTTACGGACAAAGGATTTTATGTGGAGCTGTCAGGCGAACAATGTTCCCAAAAATACCGGACGGCTTCCATCCCGGATGCCGAGACGGTCATGGACAGGCTGGATATTACCCAAACCTCTGAATATTGGGAAAATTATTATGACGCAGTCCGTCAGAAAGTCCCCGTGCACTCCGAATCCGCCTTCCGCTATGAAGGCATCGAATATTGGGTAAGCTATGCCGTTATCCAAAACCGGGAAAGATCCTATACGGTCACTCTGCTCTATTCCACGCTCCATGAAAAGCTGGAAATCCGCCGCCTTTGTATGACATTTTCACTGGTTTGCCTGTGCGCGACGGTCGTTCTTTTTATTATATCTTATTATTTTGTAAAAAAAGTCCTCCTTCCCGTCAAAGAGGCTTACAACAAACAGGAAGAATTTATCGCTGTTGCCTCCCATGAACTAAGGTCTCCCCTGACCGTCATCAAGGCAAGCCTCTCTGCAATGCCAAATTCCGGCAGCGAAGAACTGGAGCACTATAAATCCATTGCAAATGCGGAATGTTCGCGCATGTCAGACCTGATCAACGATATGTTACTGTTAGCTAACATGAAAAGAGGCAGGCAAAAAAACACCTTTCAGGACTGCGATCCGTGCGATATTGTCATTAACTGTTATAATCGATTCGAGAAACTTGTTCTGGGCAAGGGACTTTCGTTTTATGTTTCGTTTCCCGAACAGCCTCTGGCGCATTATAAACTGGATAAAGACCGCATTACCCAGCTTCTGGTCATCCTTTTGGATAATGCCCTAAGCTATACGGAAACAGGCTCGATCACGCTTTCCGCGTATGAAGAGTCCGGTAAACTCCGCCTTTGTGTATCGGACACCGGCAAAGGCATTCCCGATTCCATGAAAAAGAGAATCTTTGATAAATTTTTCTCCGCCGACCGGTCACATTCCAAAAACGAGCATTCCGGTCTGGGGCTCAGCATCGCAAAAGAAATCGCCGCCCTGCATCATGCGGTCATTGAGGTAACCGATAACGAGGGCTGCGGAAGCGTATTTACCATATTGTTTCCATAGATAAACTGCCTGTATCTGCTTTTGCTATTTTTTTCCGGAAATTTTCAGACAGGCAAGTCCGAAGAAAACGACTGCGACTGCCGCCATGATCCCAATACTTGCGGCAATGGAAACCTCCGTGTTGCCAAAGAAATAAAGGATGCCCAGATCCTCCTTTACCTGCGTCACGACAGAAGCCGGAATCCCTTTAAAGGCTTCCTCCATAACCGGTTCCATCATAATATTCCGAAAGATCAGGGCGCCGTGGGAAACGGGAAACAGCTTTACGATCCATTGTACCCCTTCGGGATAAGAGCCGATGGGCAGATAAATCCCCGTTAAAAATCCGATTAACGTACCCAGTACAATATTTGCCGTCGTATAGGCATTGATACTTTGGAACAACGAAACAAAAAACAGTGCAATGGACGTATTCATAAAAGTATTCAGCAAAATAACGCCCAGAGTTCTCGCAATGTTATGTAAACTCATCAGTTCCCCGCCGTTTGCCGTAACATAGATTTCCGCTGCCGCCAGTGCGATTACTGACATAACGATTCCTACCGCATAGGCGCTTAACATGTAACCGCCCGCGATCTGCCATCTTTTGACCGGCGCCACAAGAAAATCCTTTTCAATCCGGTCCGCCCGGTCCTTTACCATGGTTCCAAGCATACCAAAGGTTGTCGTCATACTGGTGATCGCCAAAACTCCCGCCATGACCCAGTTATCCATCATTTCCCCGGCGCGCTCAAAATCCTTCAGATCGTTCGTATACACATCTCCCAAAAATAACGCGTAAAGCCCGATGACGATAAATACCGCCAAAAGCGAAAAAATAACCGAAGACCTGTCCCTTATATATAATTTCAAATTCCTTTTTGCAAATGCGATCATTCCCGTATCTCCTTTCCCGTTATACCCAAAAATACGTCGTCCATGGAGCCTTTTGCTACCGTAAACCCTTCCAGAAAGGGCTCTGCAAGTTTCAGAACCGGCAGCGCCTCCATGGTGGTCTGCAGATCCACCTCCAACTGTTCTCCTTTTTTCGCAAAGCCGATTTTTTCTTTTGCAAGCAACTCCTCTAACTTCTTTTGCTCCTCCCTGCTGCGGCATATGAGGCGCAGCTTATCTTTCGCATATTTTTCCTTTAAATCCAAAGGCGTTCCCGCCGCCGCTACCGTGCCGTGATCCACAACGACGCAATAATCGGCGTCCTCCGCCTCTTCCATGTAATGGGTCGTCAGAAACACTGTCATTCCCTGTTCTTTTTGCAGCTTTTTGATCGTATCCCAGACATTCCTTCTGGTCTGCGGATCAAGCCCGGTGGTGGGTTCATCCAAAAACAGGATCTTTGGCGTATGGAGAAGGGCTCTTGCAATATCCGCCCGCCTCCTTTGTCCTCCCGACAGCTTTCCGTAAGGGCGTTTCAAGAAACTGTCCATTTCCGTAACTTCACACGCCTTCTTTACAGCCTCTTTCAATTCCTTCCCCTTCAAATCATAAAAACTGCCCCGGATCTTTAAATTTTCTTCCACCGTAAGAAGCCCGTCTAAGAGACTTTCCTGAAACACCACACCGATGCTGTCCCGGATTTTCCCATCCTGTTTTCCCAATTCATATCCGTTTACCAAAACTTCTCCTTTATCCGGTTTTAAAAAGGTACAGATCGCATTGATGGTCGTGGACTTCCCGGCTCCGTTCGGTCCTAAGAAAGCAAACAGCTTTCCCGGTTCCACATAGAAACTGATATCCTTTACCGCCTGCACGCTGCCGTAGGATTTGGATAAATGATTTACCTCGATGATTTTCGTTGATTTTTTCTCTTCCATAACCTTCTCTCCCTTCATGAGATAACTATAAACCACGCAAAAAATCCGGTAAATCCCCGTAAGTGCAAGTTGCAGTTTCTTCCCGGTAAGTTGTAATTCTTTTCCTGCAAGCTGCACAGACTTAGAAAGTCAGAAGGCTGCCGCATTTAGAAAATTGTATAGATATCAAAGGAAACCTTCATAAAAACGCCGGTACTTAATCCGCGTATTTTGCGGATTTACGTACCGTTGCGTTTTTGTAGAGCGAAAGCGTGTTTCCGTGATATCTATACAATTTTCTAAATGCGGCAGCCTCTTAAGCCTTGAGTCGTTTTACTTTTTCCTTTTTTCTATAGGCAGCGGAAAATGGTTTTAGCATTTTTACTGATTTGACATTCGCTTTTTTTCTGCAAGAGCGTCATTGAGCTGTTTTGCTTTTCTCAGATTACCGCAGAAAACACTGGCAACAACGATCACATAAACTGCCAGTATAATAAAGAAAAAGAAAACGCCCTGAAAAACCGTTTCGTAAAGCCTCAGATATCCGCCAAATACCATCAGGACACATTCCAGCAGAAGGAAATGGATTACCACTCTCACATTCATTTCCTTCTGGCTCAGTTCCTTTTTGGAATAAAAAACAAGAAGCGGTAAATCCCCTGCCAATGAAAACAGAAGCATCTGACCAAAATAATCCACTCCAAAAACCGCTCCTTCTGAAAAGAGCAGGCAGAAAACAAATGTCGCCATCATAGAACCGCCGTAAATGACGGGATAGCAGACCAGTATTTTTTTCAAAAGATCCCGTAATTCCATGACACACCTCCTAAAGTCCCAATATTTCCTTAAGCCGGGGAACATAACCTCTGGACACCAACAGTTTTTCCCCATTGTCCATATGCGCCTCAAATCTGCCGCTGAAAGAAGGCTTGATATGAGAAATTTTCATAGCGTTAATCACGGTTGACTTGGAAGCCCTGAAAAACTGTTTTCCCGCCGTGAGCGCTTCAAATTCATAAAGCTTTAACTTTGTTTCATATACTTCCTCTTCACAATACAGGAAGGATTTCTGGTCCACGGTATCAAAATAATAGATTTCATCCATGGACAGCCTGTGAATTTCATCCCCCTGCATTCCGATCAGCTGCGCGCCTGTTGATTTCAGCTTATATAGCATTGCCATGACTTCTTCATTCATCTCATGGCACCGGATGACTATTGTTTCTTCCTCTGACCGAGGAATTTCTTCAATGAGAATTTTCATCTATTTTCTCCTTTTCAAAGCGGCTTCTCTGGCTTTGCTGTCTCCCGACAGGCGGGAATTACTTTTCTTGCTATTTTAACTCTACAACACCCTGATAGGAGGGTGCAACGTTTCTTTGTTATGCAAATCTTTGGGTTTTCTGAATCTAATGCTCATATTGAGCTTAATATGTATTTCTCTATCGCTGCATAATAATAATGACATATCCATCCACAAAGGCAGACCCATTGGCGGTGAAAACATGCCTGCCACTTCCTCCACTGTGAATGTTTTTGATTCATATGCTCCTCTCAAAAATCCATCCCTATAATACAAATCATTACTGGATAATCTTGACAATTCTTTTTTGCTTGTATCCGGATAAATATGTATATAACATTGTGTACAGGATATTTTATTTTTTTCTTTTAATTCATTGATTGCCAATTCCAAGCTGTTGCTTAGCATCATCTTATATGTCATACTCTTTCCTGCCTGCCATGTGCATTACCGCCAAACTTCTGACCGCTGATTTCATTATCGCATAATGGTGTGATCAGATCCACGAAAATATATCGGACTGAGGTATCATTATGATGACCGGATGAATATTGCTATATAAAATTTTCGATATCACCCTGTATCTTTATAATATCTCCGTCAAAAATTGAAATCTTACTTTGATGACCATTTATTACAACAGCAAATACGCCTTCATATATCGTTCTCATATCATCAAATAAGTTCATCAATTCATCATGCCTGATTACTACGGTATGTTCCTTTAAAACTCTCTGCTGAAACAGATAAACTCTTTGTCTGCTATTGTCGGCATTTTCTCCAATACCACTATCATCTTCTACATCCACAGGAATTGAATCCAAATTTGAGACGCTCCATATCATTTCATTTTTTGCCATCAAGCTTACCTTGCGGAACATATCTTTCAGAAATTGAATATTATTGTTACAATCTTTATATAGTATTTGCTTCATTGCATATCTCCCAAAGGTGCATTGGTGGATGGTGGATGGTTTAGCTTTATTTTTGAATACTGTGCATTATAAATTGTTTCATGCAAATGTGGAGTGGTATGATAGCCAGAAGAGTTTATGTTTCCGTGAGCAAATTTAGTATAAGTCCACCCAACCAGTTTCTCTTCAGTAATCATCATACATTCTTATTTTTTAACATTCCCAATTTCATCATACTTTGACAATACTTGGCTCTTGGTGTTACTTGATTTAGAAAGTTTTTTCTTTGAAAAAATTAAGTAGGTTATAAAATCAATTTTCTTTTGTATAAATTGAAAAACACTTTATAAGTTTCAGAATATTCCATTTCCATCATCGAAAGAGACTGACAATTTTTTACCATTTTCAAACGCTAAAAGAATTTCTTTGTCATAAACCACCCAATCCAATATTGCATCTGTATAATTATTTTTCCATATCAAATATCCCTCAAAACTAAAACAAATTAGTAATAATTCTCCAATAAAAACAATGCAAGATTGAGCATCACATTTTACTATTTCAAAAATAGCAGATATTGAGTTGTTTGATTGATACAATATTTCCCCTTGACCTAAATTTATCACATAGTAACTTATTCCAAAAGACAAAAAAAGAATATTATTTTGTATAATAAAATTAGGATTCATTCCCAAATTATAATAGGAAAAAGCAATGTTACCTATACAGGTTTTTAATATACAAAAACAATTATCATACTCTTTATCTTCATTGAACACATATATTGGATTATATATTTCAAACTCTTCTGATTCTGCCAAATAAATAATTTTACTCATTCTTGCTCCTATTTTATATTATTATGGTTATATCTACTTTGTTTCCCTGAACTAATTTTAATCGTCAATAATCTATTTCCATCCCAATGTGTTGTTACCTTTGCACCACCATTTTTACCCATTAGGAAGCTTTCCCGAGTCGTAATGGTATAATAGTAGGTAACACCATTTTCTGTATATGATGCTAATTTCGGCATTCCAACTTGGCTACTAGGATCATTTAAGACATCATTATAATATTTTTCAAAAAAAGCTCGATTCTCTGGTGTATCATCAAATCCCAATTTGTCCATTTCTGCCCTTAAACCATTACTCCTATCAATGTTATGTTGATTACCACCTGCCTTTCCAAACTGATAGTCCAACTTATTTCCAATCTCAGCATTACCCGCATTCTGCCCTTTCCCAGCCTTCGCCACCTTCCCAGCATCATCCATCATCCCCGCCAGTCCACGTCCGGATATCGCAA
>OLSX01000311.1_pt1 | contig 48831 bp, 45 predicted proteins | sample 1673141 | NCBI WGS metagenome assembly OLSX01 (sample SAMEA3136759, study PRJEB25190) | human gut metagenome | biome: human gut; feature: human-associated habitat; material: faeces | place: Austria | collected 2013 | reverse complement strand
CGGCGCTTCTATATTTTTATGCGCCGCACCAGCACTCCTCACTCCTCACTCCTCACTCCTCACTCGAGAGCAGAGCTTCCATTCAGGGTCAAAGGGCGATCCCTCTATCACATCACTTGGGCTGCCGCAAGCCCGATCTCCAGCGCAGCGTTTCTACCGCGGTAGCCCCAGCCGCGCGGATCATGGGAGAGAGAGGAAAGCGTATCTGCGGTGAAGAGGATCTGCGCGAATTCCTTCCCGCGGAAGCGGGCGCACGCAGCGAGTGCTGCGGCTTCCATATCGACGACATTACAGCCTGCCTTGCGGCGGGCTTTTATTTTTTCCTTCGTCTCGCGAAAGAAGCCGTCGCTTGTCCATGTGACAGCAGGCGTGAAGGGGATGCCCTTCTCTTTCATCCATGCCTCGATGCGAAGGCGCGGGGCTTCATCGAAGAAGATCCAGTCGTCAGCCTCCTGATAGTGGAAGGATGTCCCTTCCTCGCGGAAGGCTTTCATTACAGGGAGAAAGGCATTCTCCGGAAGGTCGGTGAGTGCGCCGCAGCAGCCGATGGCGAGGATCTTTTCTGCGCCGTAGGCATAGAGACGCTCCTCCATCAGCACGGCCGCAGGCGCACCGACGGGGGCCTGCATGAGTGCGATGGGGCCGTCTGGCGTCTGGAGCTCATAGATGGGGAAGCTTTTTGTGATCGAGGCGAAGCGTCCGAGGGGCGTTCCGCCTTTTTCCCTGGCAAAGCGCTCGATGCGCGCTTCGCTCAGGAAGGCGAAGAGGCAGCGGGCAGGCAGATGAAGGGAAAGCTGTTCGAAGTTCGGAGCGATGAGCCCGGGCGCGGGATCGAATGGAGTCATGATGGAGACCTTTCTGACGATGACTGGTGACTAGTGACTGGTGACTAGTGACTGGTGACTAGTGACTAGGGATTAGGGATTAGGGAGTAGAGAGTAGGAAATGAGAAGTCAGCTCCTCGATCTGATCTCTCCAATTATCCGTATCGTACTCGATCTGCTCTGACCAGCGGGAGACGGCGCGGAAGGGGTCGCCTGTGCGCACAGCCTCGAGGTAGATGAAGAGCGTACTTTCCGCGGCAAACCGGGCGAGTACGGAGATGGGAACGGCAGGCTGCTCCCCGTCCTCGGGGCTCGCAAGGTCCAGCTGGCGATAGATGATGTACTGGTAGATGGCATCCCAGAATCCGGCGGGGACTTTGGGCGGGTGCGCCTTGGCCTTGTCCACCAAGTCTTCGGCACATGCCTGCATCCAGGAGAGATCCTTCGTCCATGCGGCATCGATGGGCTCCGTGTCTGCCATCGCATCCAGCATGGCGGACACGGCTTTGGGGGAAAGGTCGAGGGTGAAATGGCATTCTTCCTCGGAGAGGGGAAGAAGCAGTTCATCCATGAGCTGGGAAAATGTCACGGTCATGGGTTTCTGTTCGGCTGCTTCCGGATCCAGAAGCTCGAATGTGAGGGGCAGATGCCCGGCGATCTCTTCCACCGTGCGCTCGCAGCAGAGCCCCGTGCCGGATAGCTCGGCGCCGCATGAGTATTTGTAAAAACGCGGGTGCTCGCGGCAGATGTCGCAGAGCGCATCCTCGCCGAGCTCCAGTACCAGACGGCAGAGCCCGGCTTTGTTCAGGAAATGGCAGTAGCCCTTCTCATTCAGCCTAAAACAGGTAGAGCCATCCTCCGACGTTCCCATCCATTGCCGGAGCTCCTGACACAGCGGGCTCTTGAGCGTTTGGTAATAGTCCTTCGTGTCTTCGTCGATGTCGATCTCCCACGTCTGGCAGCAGGTGTGCCGGCAAGCGCCCGCCTTGCAGCGGAAATCAGGGAAGAATGTGGGGAAAATGGTCAGGGACATGGGGATGCCTTCTTTCAAAAAATAAGGGTTCAGGGTTCAAGGTTCAGGGTTCAAGGTTCAGGGTTCAAGGTTCAGGGTTGTGGTGGCGGCTTTGCCGCAGTATAAATAATGGCGATGCCAGAAAGTCTTTTGATAGCTGGTTTCCCCGTATCATCAGCCTTCCCCTTGAGGGGAAGGTGCCTCGAAGGGGCGGATAGGGTGACTTTGGTAGGAAAGATGAATGACCGAAAGAGTCCTAATGACTGGAATGTCAGCGCATGGCACAGCCATTTCTCATGCAAGCGAGACTTTCAACTGTCATCAAGAACGGCACGTCTCAGGGGCTAAATTAACTTTCCTTCCAGATGATCCATCTCGTGCTGGATGACTTCTGCGACGAAGCCTTTGAATCTCTTTTTCTTCATGCGGAAAAGCTGGTCGCGGTACTTGATCTCGATCTCCTCATAGCGCGTGGTCTTCCGCTGGCCGGAAAGGGAGAGGCAGCCCTCCTCGGCTTCGTAGGGGCGGGCAGCGGAAAGGCGCTCGGGATTGTACATGATGACGATATCCTTCCCCTGACGGAAGGCGATGATGGCTTTGGCAAAGCCGATCATGTTCGCGGCGAGCCCTGCGCAGGTGTCTCTATGGGCGGCGAGGGTGTCTTTCAGGTCTTCGGCGATGGCCTTGTCCTCGAAAGTGGCGGGCGCAGCCTTCTGCTGAAGAAATATGATGTCTTTCACAATGTCTCGTTTCATGGGATGTCCTTTCTGCGGGAGGGGGAACGTGGTAAAATGGGGAAAAGGGGCCACCGGTCTGTTTTGGAGAGTCCTTTTGAACCGGCAGGACTCATTGAATCTGCTTTTTTCTATTATACGAAAGAAGGAATCATTATGGCAAAGGTTATTGTAATTTCCGGTCATCCGCATTTGGAACGCTCGATCATGAACAAGACCATTCTGGAAGAACTGAAAAAGGCTGCCGAAAGCGGTGCGTCGATCGCGATCGATGATATCGCAGAGAAGGGCTGCTGCCATTTGGATGTGGCAGCGGAGCAGGCTCTCCTGAAAGAGGCCGATACCATTGTATTCCAGTTCCCTGTCTATTGGTTCAATGCGCCGGCCATGCTGAAGCACTGGTACGAGGAGGTCTTCACCCCGGGCTTTGCACATGGCGAAGGGGCGAGCGGGCTTAAGGGCAAGAAGCTCATCATCTCTGCGACGGCCGGCGCTCCGGACGGCGCATACAGCACTGCCGGCATGGGCCATACGCTCGATGAATTCTTCGACAACTTCTATGTCATGGCGGCTATGACCGGTATGGAAATGGCCAAGCCGATCCTGACCTATGGCGCGATGTTCATCCCGGGCGTTTCCACCGAGGCCGACAAAGAGAAGCTCGTCGCGCTCGCAAAGGAGCATGCGAAGAAGCTGCTTGAGGAAATCGGGGACTAGTGACTGGTGACTAGGGACTAGGGATTACTTTTTCTGTTCTTACACGGATTTCCCAACCAAAAAGTCCCGCTGCTTCGTAAGAAGCGGCGGGACTTTTTGGTCTGAAGTCTGAAGTCTCAAAGTCTCGGTGTCCAGAAATCCTAATCCCCAGCTACTAATCCCTAGCCACCAGTCACTAGTCTCCAGTCCCTCTCACAGCGAGAATCCGTCTGTGGCATCGCCCGGTTTATCGAGACGGCGGGCGACGTCTTCGTAGCATTCACCCAGATGGAAGACGAGGACATTCAGCGTGTCGCGGACGGTCTCGGGGTCGAAGTGTTCGCTTGTGGAGGTCACGCAGACATCGAGGAAGACGTTGTCATCGCTGCCGATCGTGTATTTCACGATGGCATGCTCCCCATTCAGCTTGTTCAGGAAAGGGACGAAGGTCTTTCTGGCCGGGCCCTTCGGCGCGGTGCCGAGGTGGACGCGGATCAGGGTGTACATGCTGTTGTCCGTGATGACGGCGCAGACCAGGCGGTGCTTGCCCGCAGGCAGTGCGGTCATGAAGACGACGGTGTCGTAGGAGTCATGTGCATCCTGACGGCGGAAGAAATTCAGCCCTTCCTTCTTGAGGTAGGACTCAAATGCATCTGCCTTGAGATTTTTATTGAAATTGCCTTTTGTCGGGAATGGGATCGTATTGTCAGCCATGAGAGAGCCTTTCTGCACCATGTGCGGAGAAAATTTTAATGTGACTTTATTATAGCGGTTCGAGGGGCAGGGGGCAAGGCTTTGGCGGCAGCCCATAGATTGCGTTTGAACGCCTCGATTGAATGAGAAATTAGAAATGCGAAATGGTGGCGCGGCGCATAACGATATAGAAGCGCCGTGGAGTATAGATGGTGGCGATGCCCGCTTGAGACGTTAGACTTGGAGACCAGGAGACTTTAGAAGTCAGAAGCCTGAAATCTGAAGTCTCCCGTCTCCTAGTCACAAGTCACTAGTCACTAGTCACGCTGCGCCTTGATAAATCTTCTTGACAATCGACAGGGCGCTGGCTATACTGGGTATAACTTCGAACGAAAGGAAGAACCACCATGAGACAGATCTCTGACACCATGAGAACTGCATATGCGTATGACTTTACCGTCAGCTATTATTATGGCTGCGGCTATTTGGTGTACACAAATTCTCATGAGCGGATCACCCCTTCCAGATAAGCAGGATAGGAATCGAGGACAGGCCCACGAGAGCCTGTCCTTTTTTGTTAGGGGGGACGGGTGATGGTAAGCGGTGATCGGGCGCAGCGTCTGATCGAGAGACCGTTTCTTTTACGTCGAAGCCATTACGCAGCATAGAAGCATTGCCTGAAGGCAAAGAGGAGGAATTCGTATGATTATCGTTATGAAACAAAATGCACCGCTGACAGAGATCGAAAGACTTGAGGATGAGCTTCGGGAGAAGGGCTTCCAGGTCGACAGAAGCCGCGGCTCGAGCAAGGTCGTACTGGGACTTGTCGGAGATACGACGAGCCTCGATGAGCGCGATTTCCTGAGTAATGAATGGGTCGACAAGGTCATGCGTGTGCAGGAACCATACAAGCGGGCGAGCCGTGCCTTCCATCCGCAGGACTCGGTCATCGATGTCGCCGGCGTGAAGGTCGGCGGGAAGAAGCTCGTCGTCATGGCAGGGCCGTGCTCCATCGAGACACCGGCGCAGATCGGTACCATTGCATCGGCCGTGAAGGCATCCGGCGCATCGATGCTGCGCGGCGGCGCGTTCAAGCCGAGAACGTCCCCCTACTCTTTCCAGGGGCTTGGCGAGAAGGGGCTCGATATGCTGATCTCCGCGGCCAGAGAAGAGAAGCTCCCTGTCGTGACGGAGCTCATGAGCGCAGACAAGATCGGCATGTTCCTGGAGAAGAAGGTCGACCTCATCCAGATCGGCGCGAGAAATATGCAGAACTTCGATCTTTTGAAAGCGGTCGGCCGTCTCCATGTGCCGGTGCTTCTGAAACGGGGGATGTCTGCGACGATCGAGGAATGGCTGATGAGTGCGGAATACATCATGTCGGAGGGAAATCACAATGTCATCCTCTGCGAGCGAGGCATCCGTACCTTTGAGAAGGCGACGAGAAATACGCTCGATCTTTCGGCGGTGGCAGCGGTGAAGCGCATGAGCCACCTGCCGATCATCGTCGATCCGAGCCACGCGACCGGCCGCCGCTGGATGGTAGAGTCCATGGCCATGGCAGCGATCGCTGCCGGTGCAGATGGCATCATGTGCGAGGTACATAATGATCCCGAGCATGCATGGTGCGATGGCGCAGAGTCTATCACGCCAGAGACCTTCGAGCATATGATGGGGGATCTTCGAAAGCTCGCCCCGATCGTGGGAAGAGAAATATAGGGGACTAGTGACTGGGAGATGGCAGACTCTCGTATCGTCATTTCGAGCGTAAGCGAGAAATCTTTGTCGTTCGCGGTCAGAAGTACGATGTCAGAAAATCCCAAACGGGAAACCTGTTATTCGCAGACCTTCGGGCATCGCCCCATATATACTCGCGGCGAAGCCGCCACCTTCCCCCTTTGAACCTGATGAACCCTTTTGAACCTGATGAACCCTTTTGAACCTGCTCCCCCCTCTTTCACAAACAATCAAGGGACAGCACGCCCTATGGGCTAACTCCAAACCTTGAACCCTCTCCCTCTCATATATTACAATGACCATAGCAACACGATTTCAACAGAAAAGAGCACATACATGGACAGCAATCACGACTTTAGCCACTTTACGATCGCCGTCATCGGCCTTGGACTGATGGGCGGCTCCTTTGCCAAACGCTTCAAGGCCATCGGCAGCCGCGTCATCGGGATCAACCGCACGGCAAGTGTCGCGCAGGAAGCACTTCGGATGGGGATCGTGGACTCGATCTCCGAAGAGGATCTGAAAGACGCAGACATCGTCATTTTCTGCACACCGGAAAAGGGGACGATGGCATTCATTGAAAAGAAGATCGGACTTTTGAAGAAGGATGCCGTGCTGACAGACATCGCCGGCGTGAAGAATGATTTCGCCGAAAAAATTCAGGCAAAGCTCCCGGAGGGGATGGATTTCATCAGCGGGCATCCGATGTGCGGGCATGAAGGCGCAGGACTCTCGCAGTCGGACGCAGAGATTTTCCTCGGTGCGAACTACGTCATCATCCCGCAGGCGGGAAACAGCGCCTCGCACATCACGCTCATCGAGGAGATGGCGCGCGCGCTCGGCTGCCGGCATGTGCCGAAGGTGACAGCCGATGCGCATGACCGTGCGATCGCTTACACGAGTGACCTCACGCATGTCATCGCGACGGCGCTCATCCAAAGCAAGTCCTATAATAAAGAGACGAAGTATTTCATGGGCGGCTCTTTCCGTGATGAGACGCGCGTGGCGGATATCAACGGTCGTCTGTGGACATCGCTTTTCCTGTCGAACCGCGAGAAGCTGCTGGATGAGATCGACCGCTTCAGCGAGAAGCTGCAGGTGCTCAGGAATGTGATCGAGAGAGAGGACAGCGAGGGAATGGAGGCTTTTCTGAATGAGGCAGGCAGACGAAGGAGGGAACTCATGCATGAAGACAGTGAAGGTTGATCTGGGAAGTGATTCGTATCGGATCGAGATCGGGCGCGGTCTTCTTTCGAGCGTCGGTGAAAAGCTGAGGCAGCTGACGAAGGCGGAGAAGATCGCCGTCGTGACGGATGATCATGTGCGCCGCATCTATGGAGAAAGGATCAGAGAGATCCTAAAGGGCGCCGGCTTTGACGTGAAGGTGATCGCCATACCGGCAGGGGAAGCCAGCAAGAATCTTCGTGTCTTCGGTGATGTGCTGGAGGCGCTTGCCGGCTTTGATATGTCAAGAAGCGATGCGCTCGTGACACTCTCCGGCGGCGTTCCGGGGGATCTCGGGGGATTTGCCGCTGCCTCCTACATGAGAGGCATTGATTTCTTCCAGATCCCGACCACCATTCTGGCGCAGATCGACAGCTCTGTCGGCGGCAAGGTCGCTGTCGACCTTCGAAGCGGGAAGAATCTGGCGGGCGCTTTTTTTCAGCCCAAGGGCGTCTTCATCGATCCGGACTTGCTCTCCACCCTGCCGACCCGCTACGTGCATGATGGCCTGGCCGAAGCGGTGAAGTACGGATGCATCGGTGACCGTGAGCTTTTCGAGCTCTTCGAGTCCATCGAGACAAAGGAGGATCTGGAGAAGAATATCGAGGAGATCATCCTGCGGAGCGTCCTGCAGAAGACGAAATTCGTAGAAGAAGACCAGTACGACAATGGCAGCCGGCAGATGCTGAATTTCGGCCATACCATCGGTCATGCCATCGAGCGTTACTTCCATTACAGCACCTACACCCACGGCGAAGGCGTCGCGATCGGCATGAGTCTCCTTTCCGCGCAGAGTGAAAAGCTCGGCTATACGGAGCGCGGATGCACCGACCGCCTGCGTGCTGTCCTGAAGAAGCTCGCGCTTCCGACCGCCATCGGCGTCCCGGCGGAGGAGCTCATTCCGCATGCACTGCACGATAAGAAGCGCCGCGGCAAGGAAATCACGCTGGTCGTCATGAGAAGCATCGGCCGGGCAGAGCTTGTGAAAGTCCCGACAGAAGCGCTCGCTGACTGGATCGTGACGGAATAGAAGAAGGGGTTTAGGGTTCAGGTTAATGGGTTCAGGGTTCTCGTGGCGGCTTCGCCGCAAATATAAATTCGGCGCTTTGCGCCGCACCACCCCCGTTGAACCCTCAGAACCTATAGAACCTGCTGAACCTCTTTCACTCGCGATCAAGGGGCGAGTCGCCCTAGGGCTAACCCTGAAGTTTGAAAGCAGGGATGATTAGTAGCTAGGGATTAGTGGCTAGGGATTAGGAGCCTCGAGTGACTAGTAACTAGTGACTTGAATACCACTTTCGGGCATCGCCCTATTTATACTTTGCGGCGCTTCTGATTTTTATGCGCCGCACCACCACTCCTAACTCCTAACTTCTAACTAGAGAGCAAAGCTTTCATCCCCAATCAAGGGGCGGCACGCCCCGGGGCTAGCCCCGAACCCTGAACCCTGAATCCTTTCCCCAAGGAGTACCACTATGCATATCACTATCACACCCGCGCCGCTTTCCGGCGTGCTCCGCGTGCCGTCCTCGAAAAGCATGACGCATCGCGAGCTGATCGCCGCTGCGCTTGCCAAGGGGGAAACGACGCTCTCCGGCGTGACCCCGTCACAGGACATCGAAGCCACCGTCCGCATCCTTTCGCTGATGGGCGCGCATTTTACAGAAGAGGCTACCGAAGAAGGCTTCACCTTCCATATTTCCGGCGGCCTTTCCCCGCAGGAAGGACTGCTTGAAGCCGATGCAGGAGAGTCCGGTTCGACACTGCGTTTCCTCATCCCGCTCGGCCTTATTTCAGGGAATGTCATCCGCTATGTGGGGCATGGCCGCCTCTCGGAGCGCCCGCTGACACCGTACTACGGGATCTTTGATGAGAAGGGCATTTCCTTCGACAACCGGGAGGGGCTTCCTCTCACGGTCAAAGGGCAGCTTCCCGGCGGGTGCTATGCGCTTCCCGGAGATGTCAGCTCGCAGTTCTTCACCGGCCTCCTCTTTGCACTGCCGCTTGCCGGGGATGACTCCGTACTTATCAGCACGACCACGCTCGAGTCGAAGAGCTATGTCGATATGACGCTGGATACGCTTGCCCGTCATGGCATCACCATCCATGAGAAAAGCCCCGAGCATTACGAGATCCCGGGCGGGCAGTCCTACAAGGCGGGCGCATTTGCCGTGGAAGGGGACTACTCGCAGGCCGCCTTTTGGCTAGTCAGCGGTCTCACGGGAGCGGGCATCACGCTGCAGGGACTTTTCCTTGACTCAAAGCAGGGGGACAAAGCGATCCTTACCATCCTTAGCAAGATGGGCGGAGACATCCGCGAAGAGGACGGCATGATCTTTGCTAAGCCATCGAAGACACGGGGGGCCGTGATCGATGCCGAAGACTGCCCGGACCTCGTGCCGGCGCTCGCCGCCCTTGCCGCTGTCAGTGAAGGCACGACCGAGATCATTCATGCCTCTCGCGTGCGCCTGAAAGAATGTGACCGTCTCCATGCCATGGCTGTCGAGCTCACGAAGCTCGGCGCGGACATCGAAGAAAAGCCCGACGGCCTCTTGATCCGCGGCCGAGACCACCTCACAGGCGGTGCCGTCTCCTCGTGGAACGACCACCGCATCGCCATGGCCCTCGCCGCGGTCTCTGCGAAATGCAGTGCGCCTCTGACCATCGAAGGCGCGGAAAGCGTCCGGAAATCGTACCCGACATTCTGGGAGGATTTCAAGCGGGTCGGGGGACGGCTTGTGACTGGTGATTCGTGACTGGGGACTGGAAGACTTCAGACTCCCGTATCGTCATTTCGAGCGAAGCGAGAAATCTTTCTTGCAGACCGATAAACGATGCATGTGTGAAAGCAGAAATACGTAACACCAAGGCGTCGTTTCCCGGCCAGTTCTTATGTGATACTGACCGTAGTGCAAAGAAAGACCCTCGGCTACGCTTTCGATGACGACGGCGTGAAGCGCTATCAAAATTTTGCGGCACTTCCCTATTTTTATGCGCCGCACTATCCCCCTTGAACCTCTTGAACCTATAGAACCCGCTGAACCTTTTTCATCCACCATCAGGGGATGCTCCGCCCCACGGGCTAACCCTGAACCTTGAACCCTGAACCTTGAACCCTGAACCCATCAAAGGACATATTCTATGAGCAATACATTCGGACAAAAACTGAAAGTCACCATTTTCGGTGAATCCCATGGCACTGCCATCGGCTGCATCATCGACGGACTTCCCGCAGGGATCTCCATCGACTGGGACGCCGTGCGCCGGGATATGGCGCGCCGCGCTCCGGGCAGCAGTGCGCTGGCGACCCCGCGCAGGGAGAAGGACGCTTTTGAGATCCTCTCCGGCTATTTCAATGACCACACGACCGGGACACCGCTCGCGATGGAGATCAGAAATGGCGATCAGCATTCGAAGGACTATGGCATTCTGAAAGACTGTATGCGCCCCGGACATGCCGACTACACCGGACATGTGAAGTATGGCGGATACAATGACTACCGCGGCGGCGGCCATTTCTCCGGCCGCATCACCGCGCCCCTGACCTTTGCGGGCTCCATTGCCCGGCAGGTACTCTCTGCTAAAGGCATCCATATCGGCGCGCATGTCACCCGCATCGCGGGGATCGAGGACCGCCGCTTCGATCCTTTGGGAGAGAGCGAGGCGACCTTCGCTTCTCTTCGTGAAGAGACGCTCCCCGTCCTCACCAAGGATATCGGCGAGAAGATGGAAGCCGCCATCCTCGCCGCCAAGGCGGAGGGGGACTCCGTCGGCGGCATCGTCGAATGTATGGTGACCGGCCTTCCCGTAGGGCTTGGCGATCCCTTCTTTGATTCGCTGGAGAGCGAGCTGTCCCACATGATGTTCTCCATCCCCGCTGTGAAGGGCATCGAATTTGGAGACGGCTTCGGCCTTGCGGCGATGAAAGGCTCGGCGGCGAATGATGGTATGCACTGGGCGGAGGGAAAGGTGGAAACAAAGACCAACCACAATGGCGGTATCTTGGGCGGTATCTCCGGCGGCAGCCCCGTGATCTTCCGCCTCGCCATCAAGCCGACCGCCTCGATCGGAAAACCTCAGCTCACCGTGAACCTCGCCGAAAGGAAGGACACACTCCTCACCATCGGCGGCCGTCACGACCCCTGCATCATCCCTCGCGCGATCCCTGTCATTGAGACCGCCGCGGCACTTGTCATCCTGGATGAGATATTGGTGACTAGTGACTAGTGACTGGTGACTGGGGAACAACAGTCCCTCTCGCATCGTCATTTCGAGCGGAGCGAGAAATCTTTCTTGCAGACCGATAAACGATGCATGTGCGAAAGCAGAAATACGTATACCAAGGCGTCGTTTCATTGCCAGTTCTTATGTGATACTGACCGCAGTGCCAGGAAAGACCCTCGGCTACGCTTCCGATGACAACGGCGTGTAAATTCCGCAGCGCTTTTAATTTTTATGCGCCGCACCACCATTTCTAATTTCTCATTCAAGCGAAGCTTTCACCCGCAATCAAAGGGCACCACGCCCCACGGGCTAACCCTGCACCCTGCACCTTTTTTTCGGAGACATCCTATGACACATACACTCAAAGTCGGCTGCTATGGCGCGAAAGGCTCCTACACCTACGAGGCCATGGAGCAGCAATTTGGCAGCAAGGAACGAGAAGAATCCTATTTCCCTTTATTTGAAGACGTCGTGAAAGCCGTGAAAGACGGCACCATCGACTACGGAGTCCTGCCCATCGAGAATTCCTCGACCGGCGGCATCACCGAAGTCTACGACCTCATCCAGAAATACGACTGTGCCGTCGTCGGAGAGCAGCTGGTGAAGATCGAGCACAACCTTCTTGGCATTCCCGGCGCGACCTTGGACGACATCGATACCGTCTACTCCCACCCGCAGGGCTTCCGCCAGTGCCGCCCCTTCTTCAATGAGCACAGAGACTGGACGCTCGAGCCGTATTTCTCCACGTCTCGGAGCGCAGAGCGCGTCGCCGAAGACGGCAGGAAGAACCAGGCCGCAGTCGCCAGCCGCACCGCAGCCCGCCTCTACGGGCTCTCCGTCCTCGCGGAAAATATTTATTTCAATCAGAGCAACTACACCCGCTTCTTCATCATCGCCCCGAAGATGGAGATCACCGAAGACGCTGACAAGATCACCCTCGTCATCTCCGTCAAGCATGAGCCGGGCGCGCTCTACCACGTCCTAGGCTACTTCTTTTACGGCGGCATGAATATGACGCACCTCGAGTCCCGTCCCATGGAAGGCCATCCCTTCGAGTACTTCTTCCACATCGACGTCAAAGGCCGCATCCACGACCCATCCAACGCACAGACCCTCCACGGTCTCGCCTCCATGTGTACCTACTTCAAGATCCTGGGGAACTATCCGTCCTGCAAGAAATAGCGACGGGCGATGCGTCCTATACTCTCTTTTCCAGCGGCGTCCCCTGCAAAGAGGCAGACGATGGGAGCGTTTCTTTCAGATCTTCGGGCATCGCCCGTCTTTACAGAGCGGCCAGGCCGCCATATTCCTTTGCACCTTCAGCACCGGCTGGATCTGCGAGACCCAAGGAGCTCCTCATGAAACTCGGACTGATCGGAGAAGTGCTCGGACACAGCCTTTCTCCTGTAATTCACGAAAAACTATTTCACAAGCTTTCCATCCCCGGGCGCTACGACCTCATCGAGATCCCCAAGGACCACTTCGCTGAAGTACTGCGGGATACCCTCACCGTCCGCGACGGGCTGAATGTGACCATCCCCTACAAGCTCGATGTCATCCCCTTTCTGGATGACATTTCCCCGGAAGCAAAGACCATCGGCGCGGTGAATACCATCGCCAAGGCAGACGGGAAGCTTGTGGGATACAACACCGACTACTTCGGCTTCCAGCGCACGCTCCGAAAGATCGATGCCAAGGTCAATGGAAAGACCGCCGTCGTCCTCGGTCACGGCGGTGCATCGCGCGCCATCATCCAGTGCCTTTATGATGAAGGCGCAGCAGAGATCCGCGTCATCTCCCGCCATCCGGAGAAGGTGGACTCCGATCTCCGCGCCTTTGCAGAAGAGCGCCGCGTCCGTCTCATGGACTACGCCGCTTTTGAAAGAGAGGCAGAAGGCGCACTTCTCGTGAACGCCACCCCGGTCGGTATGTATCCCCAGGTCGGCGTTTCACCGATCTCCGAAGAGGCCGCCCGGCATTTCTCCAAGGTCATCGACATCATCTACAACCCGAAGGAGACCCGCCTTCTCCATGACGCTTCGCATGCGGACAAGGCAAATGGCATGTACATGCTCGTCATGCAGGCCATCGCGGCGGAAGAGATCTGGCTGGAAAGAGAGATCCCCGATCGCATCGCAGAAGAGATCGCAGAAGAGATGGGGGGCTAGTGATTAGTGACTAAAAGACTAGGAGACTAGGAGACATCAGACTCCCGTATTGTCATTTCGAGCGTAAGCGAGAAATCTTTGCCATTCGCGGTCAGAAAAGTGCTGTGAGGAGAGGGGGCACGGGAAACACCGCACATGCCTTTTCAGTTCGTAGCGGTAGCCAACCTCCGCCCCTTCGGGGCACCTCCTTCCAGAGGAAGGAGGGAGATACGAGAATGCCGCCTTTCCCCATATTGTCATTTCGAGCGAACGCGAGAAATCTTTTTCGTTCGCGGTCAGGCAAGCGCTGTGAGGAGAGGAATTACGGGAAACACCGCACATGCCTTTTCAGTTCGTAGCGGCAGCCAACCTCCGCCCCCTTCGGGGCACCTCCTTCCAGAGGAAGGAGGGAGATACGAGGATGCCGCCCAAGGGCTGTCCCTGAACCCTTTGGACCTGACGATCCACTTTCGTAGGAAGGAGCATTCATGAAAAATATCATCCTGATCGGCATGCCCGGCTGCGGGAAATCCACACTGGGGCGGCGACTGGCCGAAGCCCTGCACCGCTCCTTCGTGGATGCCGACACCTATTTGGAAGAAAAAGAAGGAAAGAGCATCTCCGAGCTCTTCGCCGTGAGCGAAGACTGCTTCCGTGATGCCGAAGAACGCACCATCGAAGCCCTCGCAGCGAGGGAAAGCCTCGTCATTGCGACCGGCGGCGGCGTCGTGAAGCGCGCTGTCAACATCGAGCGACTGAAAAAGACCGGCACCATTTACTTCATCGACCGCCGCCCCGAAGACATCGCAGGCGATGTAGAGGTCAGCACCCGCCCCCTTCTTGCCGAAGGCAGCGGGAAAGTCTACACGCTTTACCATGAGCGCATCACTCTCTATCGCAAGGCGGCAGACGAGATCGTGGTGAATAAGGGTTCGCTAGACCGTGTGCTCGAAAAATTGACGAAACTGGCGATCAGGGGACAGGGGATCATCTGACGCGGATAACAGGCTTGTAAGAAGGAAGATGACGAAGCGGTGCATGAAAATACAGGCAAGATCGGTTTCTGCGATGAAATATGTCTTTTCCCAAGCACGTATTGATATAGCATAGACCCTTTTTCCCGTTCCCGTACGATCACCGATAAACAAAGAACCTTAGGCAGAGAAGGGCTCCTTTTTATGGGGCTTTTTTTCTTTGTGAGGCGGTATAGAGGGTCTCGCTTTCTTTCGATATGAGAAGACCCGGAAGAGGAGGGGCTTTCCTTCGGTGCATAGACCGAGCTTTTAGCCATGGCTGCGCGTTCCTCATTAGTGGCATGAGGGGCGGCGTTTGTGGACAGACCTTTTATCCTCGAGGCTGTCTGCGGTGGATTTCAAAGATCCATTGCCCGAAAGGGCGATGGGGGAGAGCCTCCCCTCTGCCCTCTTGCATTCTTCTCCTGTTTCGAGTACGATAAAGAGTAAGAATCGTCGAAAAAATCGGCGGGTGCTGCCCGTGAGACAGGCCGCCTCCCGATTTCGTAACGAACAAAGGAGACAACTATGCTGAGCGATATATGGGTATATACGAGGACCGCAAAGCTCATGATCGGCCTCCTGCTCCTGGCCGCACTGCTGCTTGCCACGCAGAATTGGCCGCTGGGGCTGCTCTTCTTTATCATCGTGGCCGGGGTCATCGTCTATGTGAAACGCTCCGACTACGGGCAGGAGAAGAAGCTCCTGCGCTATTTGGATGACCTGTCCTCGGGCGTTTCGGCCGGTACGGTGTATGCGGTGAAGAACCTCCCCGTCGGCATCGCGATGATGGATGAGAAGAAAGAGCTGGTCTGGGCGAACAATGTCTTCCGCGGCTGGCTCGGCGAGGGAGCCGAGGTCGGAGTCCGTTTTCAGGATCTCATCACCGGGCAGAAGATCTCCAAGATCTGGGGTAAGACCGGGTGGTTCGAGTGCCATGCGGGCGAGTCCTTCTTCCGTGTTTTCTACAAATTTCTGGACACCGGAGAGAAGAACGATACGCACTTCATGGTATTCTACTTCATGGACCGCACGGATGTCGAAAAAGTGGTGAAGGCGTGCGATGAAGCGCGGCCGGTCTTCTGCCTCATCCGTATCGACAATGTGCCGGAGGTCACCGCAGACCTCACCGATGTCGAGCGCTCGGCCCTGCTCTCGGATGTCACGGAGAAGGTCCTCTCCTCCTTCAATGCGAAAGAGGGCTTCATCAAGCAGTACTCGACGAATGATTTCGTGGCGTGCATTTCACACAAGGCACTTGCGGAAATGATGGAGAGCAATTTCGAGATCCTCGATGCAGTCCGCGCGATCCATACGGTGAACCGCATCCCGGTCACGCTCTCCATCGGCATCGTCCAGAGCAGCGATTCCTTCATGAAACAGTTCGAAGAGGCGCAGGTCTCCCTTGACCTCGCCCTTGGACGCGGCGGGGATCAGGCCATCGTCCGCCTCGGGAAGGAAGTGAAGGCCTTCGGCGGGAAATCGCCAACGTCCGTCTCCTCCACCCGTGTGCGTGTCCGCGTCGTTGCACAGGCGCTGAAGGAGATCATCGAAGATGCAGATATGGTGCTTGTCATGGGGCACAATCATGAAGACTTCGATGCCTTGGGATCGGCGGTCGGCGTCGCCCACCTCGCGCGCGCCTCCCATGTCGAGGCGCATGTCGTCCTCTCGAAGGAGCGTGACACCTGCCGCAAGATGGTCGATGCCATCGAGAAGAGCGGTGCCGCCGAAGGGCTCCTCATCGACGAGAGCGAGGCAAAGGGACTCATGACGGATAAGACCGTCGTCATCATCACCGACACGCACATCCCTGAGCTCGTCGCAGCCCCGGAAGTCCTCAAAAAAGCCGTGAAAAAGGTCGTCATCGATCATCACCGCCGCGCGGCCTCCATCATCCGACAGCCGCTTCTGACATACATGGAGCCATCCGCCTCATCGGCGTCCGAGCTTGTGACCGAGCTCGTCCAGTACTACGGCGGGGATGAAGAAATGAATGAGATCGAGGCGTCCTGCCTCTATGCAGGCATCGTCGTCGATACGAAGAACTTCGCCGTCCAGACCAGCGTCCGTACCTTCGACGCGGCGAGCTTCCTGCGCCGCTGCGGGGCAGATACGAAGCTCGTTCACAGGCTCTTTGCGGAGGACATCCACTTCATCAAGACCAAGGCAGAGATCCTGGCCCATATGAAGCTCATCGATAACTATATCGCGATCGCCGAGTGCCCGGAGGGGACAGAAGACTCCCAGGTACTCGCCGGACAGATCGCCGACTACCTTGTGACCGTGAAGGAGATCCGGACCAGTTTCCTTTTCTATCACACAGACAATGGACTCTGTCTCTCTGCCCGCTCTGACGGCTCGATCAATGTACAGGTCGTCATGGAAGCCTTGGGCGGCGGCGGTCATCTCACCGTGGCCGGCTGCCAGCTGGGCAAAGATGGAAATAAAGAAGCAGCGGAAAAGGTCATCCTGACCCAAGTCCGTAAACAAGTAGAGGAGGAAAAAGAATGAAAGTCGTATTACTGCAAGACGTAAAGAAAATGGGAAAAAAGGGCGACGTCATCGAAGTCGCTGATGCGTATGGCCGCAACGTGCTCATCCGCAAGGGCCTCGGCGTAGAAGGCACCAAGGCAAACCTCAATACCGCCTCCCAGCGTCAGGAAGCGAAAGAATTCAAGAGCAAGGTCGCAGCAGACGAAGCCGTCATCATGGCCTCCCAGCTCAAGGCCGTCAAGGTCGTCATCAAAGTCCAGAGCGGGGAAGACGGCCGCATCTTCGGCTCCGTCACCGGCAAGGACATCAGCGAAGCTCTCGAGAAACAGTACAAATTCAAGCTCGAAAAGAAAAATATCCGTCTCAAAACGCCGATCAAGACCGTCGGTGAATATGACGTAGAGGTCTGGGTCCACCAGCAGGTCACCAGCACCGTCCACGTCTCCGTCGTCACGGAATAAATCTTGTATGAAAAATCCCCGGGAGTGGTCCTGGGGATTTTTGTGTGTTGGGGAGAATGAAACGGGGAGACTCATAGACAAGAAGGCTGGGAGACGTCATATATCATCCATGGTGAATTGAGCAAACTCTTGAAAGCAGGACGCTCGAAGAAGGGGGCGTTCCTTTTTTAGTATATTTTCATCGAAGCAGCTGTTGAAATGTGATAAAATAGAAATATATTTTATCATCCCTATCCGCCAAAGCGCCCAAGATACGGCGCAGCGCAGCCGAATCCAAGGATATCTATCATGCCAAAGACGTATAAAAACATCCTGATCATAAAAATGAGCTCCTTAGGAGACATCATTCACGCGCTCCCCTCCCTCTACGCCCTGCGCAAGGCCTATCCCGATGCCAGGATCACATGGGCCGTACATCCTGCCTTTGCGGGGATCCTCCCCGGCAAACCGTGGATCGATGAAGTCTACCTCGTCGACCGGAAGCGCATCAAGCAGCTCTCCTACTGGAGAGAGATCCGCAAAGACCTGCATGCGCATCACTTCGACCTCGTCATCGACCTGCAGATGATCGCCAAGAGCGGGCTCATCTCCTTTCTCTCCGGCGGCAAGAAAAAGATCGGCTACCACGATGGCAGAGAAGGCAGCTTCCTTTTCAGCAAGCCGATCTCCGGCTCCCATAAGCACGGACACATCATCGAGCAGCTCTTAGACGTCATGCGCTATCTGGGCTGCCCCGCAGACAAGATCGAATTTCCCCTTCCTGATCTGACAAAAGAAATGGAAACCATCACTACGCTTCTCCGGACGAACGGCGTCAAAGGAAGCTACGTCCTTCTCGTCCCCGGGACACGGGGCGACTATAAGAAATGGCCCATCGAGTACTGGGGCGAGCTTGCAAGGAAACTCGCCGAAGACAAGATCACCACCGTCATTGCGGGCTCAAAAGGCGAGATGCCCATGGGCGAAGCTATCCGGAAAATCTCTCCTTCCCCGTATACCGTGAACCTTATGGGACAGACGAACCTCTTAGAACTCGCCGCTCTTGAAAAAATGGCGGCGCTCCACATTTCCAGCGACACCGGTCCACTCCACATCGCGAACGCCGTCCATGTACCAATCATCGCTCTTTTCGGCCCGACGCCGCATAAGCGGAATGGCCCGTACGGCAATTCGAACTGCCATTTTTTGATTGCAGATCATCCACTGACGAAGGAGTGCAGGATGAGCAGCATTCCGGTGGATCGGGTGTATCAGCTGGCACTCGAGATCTTGGAAAATAAGTGTTAAATTTCAAAGGATTTATTTATGATTCCTGATTATAAAAATATTCTCGTCATCAATACGATGCACATCGGTGACCTCATGCTGGTGACGCCGGCGCTTCGAACGCTGCGGGCAAACTATCCGAAAGCCCACATCGCGCTTCTGACAGACAAACCGCTGGCCGACCTCGTGCGCTGCAATGAAAACATCGACGAATGCATCCTGATCGACAAGCACGGGCGAGACAAGGGGATCTTGGCGCTCATCCGCTTCATCCGGCAGATACGGAAACGTCACTTTGACCTCGTGATCAATTACCATCGCAATGAGAGAGCCTCGGCGATCGCGTCTTTTTCCGGCGGGAAGAACATCGTCGGTTACGCGCAGCCCTTCTTCCATCGTTTCTTTGACCACTGGATGCCAAACTTGGCGATGGCGGACACGCCGAAGGACAAGGTCATGCACCAGACGCTCTGCCATTTGAAGGTCTTGCAGGAAGCGGCTGGATGCACGAAGCTCGATGACAGAGGCCTCGAGATGTGGCTGCCGCCCGAAGAGGAAAAGAAAGCCTCCGACCTCTGGCAGAAAGAATTTGCTGAGGACGATCGCGTCATCGCCTTCAATATCGGTGCGAGCTGGATGACGAAGCGCTGGATCGATGCCTACTTTGCCGAGTGTGCTGACCGCTTCATTGAAGAGGGCTATCACATCGCCTTTCTGGGTGGTCCGACAGATGTGGCGATCGTCAAGGCATGCATAGAGAAAATGAAAGAAAAAGACAGTGCGAAGGTACATGTCTTCACCGGAAAAGTCAGCCTTACCGTGCTGGCGGGGCTGCTTCGCCGCTGCTGCCTCTTTCTGACGACCGACTCCGGCCCGATGCACGTCGGCGTCGCGATGAATGTACCGATCGTCACCATGTTTGGCGCGAGCCCGGTGCCGACCTTCTACCCCTATGATGGCAAAGACATTGTCATCAAGACGCCGGAGTCCTGCCACCCCTGCGGTATCCACGACTGCCCGAAAAAAGGCGAGGACCACATGGCCTGCATGAAACACATCCCCGTCGATGTCGTGATGAAATACAGCGAAGAACTACTGGCCCGCTACGGCGGCAAGTCCGCGCGCGAACTGCCCAGAGAGCGCGGAAACCACCAGTGCCGCATCATCGCGCTGTGAGAGGACATTATGAAACAGAAAGAACTTTACGACTTTGTGAATGAGCATACCGCGTGCTGCCGCATCCTCGTTGCAGGTGACGTCATGCTCGACAAATACTACTACAGCGAAGTCACCCGCATTTCCCCGGAAGCCCCTGTGCCGATCGCCCACGTACGCTCGGAAATGGAGACACTCGGCGGTGCGGCGAATGTGGCGCACAACTTGGCGCGCCTCGGCTGCCAGACTTCCATCGCTGGTTTCGTGGGCGATGACTACCACTGCAAAAGCCTGCTGGAGAAATTTCATAAGAGAGGCATCGCCTGCGAAGGTCTCATTAAAACCGACCGTCCGACCACGACGAAACTCCGTATCATCGGCGGGCATCAGCAGATGCTCCGGCTCGACTTTGAAGAATCTGCGCCCATCACCGGAGACGATGCTGCCCGTTTTCTGGATTACATCCAGCAAAAGCTCCAAGAAGGTCTGGACTGCCTCATTATTTCCGACTACGGCAAAGGCGTCTGCACGAAAGAAAACTGCCAGGCCATCATCGCTGCCTGCAAGGCGCACCACGTGCCTGTCATCGTCGATCCGAAAGGGACGAACTGGATGAAGTACGCCGGTGCGGACTATATCACGCCGAACCTCAAGGAAATCAACGCCGTTCTCGCCGATCCTATCCGCAATGAAGACGCGCCCGTCGAACAAGCAGCCCGTGCTGTGATGAAGAAATTCCACCTCGGCAGCATTATCGTCACTCGCTCCGAAGCCGGTCTCTCCCTTGTCAGAGAGGAAGAAATCGAGCACATCCCCACCAAAGCGCAGGAAGTCTTCGACGTCTCCGGCGCCGGTGACACCGTCATCGCCGTCTTCGCCATGGGCATCGCCGGCGGTCTTGCCCCGCGGGACAGTGCCTACCTCGCGAACCTCGCCGCCGGTGTCGTAGTCGCCAAGCTCGGCACCTACGCCGTCAGTCAGGAAGAACTCATAGCGGCGCTCAAGAAAGAGAAATAGGTTTTAACCGGTTTAAGAGGGTTAGCCCTTTGACTGCGAATGAAAGCTCTGCTCGAATGAGAAATGGCGGTGCAGTGCCACGCGCTGAGTATAAAGCGGGCGATGCTTGCCATCCTGGCTTCTCCCTCCTTCCTCTGGAAGGAGGTGCCCCGAAGGGGCGGAGGCTGGCTTTGCTAGCCATTGCCCGCGGGCTCGCGCCCAGTTACCAGTCACTCCTGATCCTTGATGCACTCATCCCTATCTACTATTTACAAGGAGGAACACACATATGATTATTGTCACAGGTGGTGCCGGATTCATCGGCAGCAACATTGTCAAAACATTGAACCGTCAGGGACGCAGCGACATCCTGATCGTCGACGATCTGAAAGACGGCCTCAACTACAAAAACCTTCGTGGACTCGAATTCCTCGACTACCAGCACAAGGACGATTTTCTCGAAGCCATCGAGAGCGACCGCTTCGACGGCACTGACGTCGACGTTGTTTTCCATGAAGGCGCCTGCTCCGACACCATGGTCTACGACGTGAACTACATGATGCGCACGAACTACGAATATTCCAAGTCTCTTCTGCACTTCTGCCTGCGTCACCGCATCCCCATGATGTACGCCTCCTCCGCCTCCACCTACGGCGGTGGTGAACATGGCTTCCGCGAAGGTGACGAATGCGAAGACGCGCTGAATCCCTACGCTTTCTCCAAGCTCGCCTTCGACCGCTACGTCCGTCAGGTCATGCCGAAAGCCCAGAGTCAGGTCGTCGGCCTCAAATACTTCAACGTCTACGGCCCGCAGGAACACCACAAAGGCAAGATGGCCTCCATTCACTACCAGCTCTATAACCAGATCAACGCCACCGGCAAAGCCCGCCTCTTCCGCGGCTGGGGCGACATTCAGGGAAAACCTGTAGGCGACGGCGAGCAGCGCCGCGACTTCGTCTACGTCAAAGACGTCGTCAAAGTGAACCTCTGGTTCTGGCAGCACAAAGGCCCCTCCGGCATCTACAACTGTGGCCCCGGCCATGCGCAGAGCTACAATGAAGTAGCAAATGCCATCATCAAAGCCATGGGCAAAGGCGAGATCGAGTACGTTGACTTCCCGGAAGTTCTGAAAGGGAAATACCAGAATTTCACTGAAGCCGATCTCACGAACCTCCTCGCAGCCGGCTACGACGAAGGATTCACCGATATGGAACAGGCCGTCAAAGAGTACGTTGACTTCCTCGACCAGGGCGGATATTTCAAGTATAAGAAATAAGCGCTTGTCCTTTTAAGGAAATACTGATTCAATCGTTGTCCGAGCATGAAAATACATGCTGAGTGAGTCAGACACTGCGGTTTAATCAGAGCTTCCTTAAAACTCTAAAAAGAGAAATAAAAGCCTCGCGAAAGCGGGGCTTTTTTATTTGCCATTCTAGATAGGATAGAGTAAAATTTAGAAAGATAAAATAGCAATAGTCTGCCTACAGGCAGAGAATACCAAAGGATGATGACAAGTTGGACTATATCGAATTAGGGAAAAAGATTTACAATATGGAAAATCCGCGCGAAGTGAAGCGCTGCGTCGTCTTCGTCGCGCGCTGCCTTTTGAATAATGGCCGCATGAAGAAGATTCATCAGTTTTTCCACCAGAATGAACTGTTGGCAAGGGTTGCGGAAGAGTATCCATTCGTCTACGAACAACCGACGCGCGCCTTTTTCTATAACAAGTCAACCTTTGATGAACGCGCGAAGATCTTGGAACAGCATATGGGTTTTATGGAGAAGTACTTCAAGAAAGACGTTTTCCTGGGACTGTATGGGGAGAAACCATACACGCTTTGGGAAAGGAAGGATGAAATCGGAAGTCTGCGCTTTGAGCTTTCCTTCAATCCAGGGGAACGGAAAGAAGGACTTCTTTCCGTTGTACTGCATCTGGATGATGTCATGCTTTACCGGATCATGTTCTGGATATCGCCAGATAAAAAAGGAGACATGTCGCTCTGGATCGGTGCGATGCAGGGGCCGAATGTAGAGAACGCGAAGGATCTGGTCAAAAAAGTTACTCGCCGTTGTCACTCCTATCGTACGAAGAATTTCATCCTTCACGTGACGCAGGAAGTCGCGAAAGCGCTCGGCCTTGTGCATATCTATGCTGTGACGAACTACGGTTACTATGCAAATACCCACATGCGCATGGAGAAGAAGTTGAAGACCAGTTTCGGCGATTTCTGGGAAGAGTCCGGCGGTCATCCCTGCGAGGACAAACGCTTTTATGAGCTCCCGATGACAGAAGCCAGAAAGACCATGGAAGAGATCCCGACGAGAAAGAGAAACTACTACCGCAAGCGTTATGCCTTGCTCGATGAGGTAGATGCGTCCGTAGCAGAAAGCGTTCATGGACTATCGGAATAAATGCTTTGGTTGAAATAAGAGGATTATTATGGTGAAGATTTCAGCGCTGATTCTGGCAAAAAATGAAGAACGAAATATTAAGGCGTGTATTGAGACGTTATCTTTTGTGGATGATATTTTAGTGATTGATGATTTTAGCACGGATAAAACTAAAGCCATTGCAGAGAAATTGGGAGCACGAGTTATACAGCATAGTATGAATGGTGACTGGGGAGCACAGCAGACATTTGCTATTCAAAATGCCAAGTATGAGTGGGTGCTTTTTGTTGATGCAGATGAGCGTATTTCCGATCCCTTGGCGAAAGAAATCCGTTCTGTAGTAGAGACCGGAGAACAAAAGGCTTATTGGATAAAGAGGGAAAATCGCTTTTATCATCATCATGCAACGCATGGCGTATTGAGGCCGGATTATGTGAACCGCCTTTTCCCCGCCAAGGGATCCTATGTGGAAGGCTATGTACATCCGCAGATCATAACACCATATCCAAATGAAAAGCTTCATGGAGTGATGTATCACTATACGTATGATTCTTGGAATCACCAATTAAATAAGCTTAATAATTATACAACCCTTGCAGCGGCTAAGTATAAGAAAAATGGTAAGAAATGTAATTTTTTCCTCGATATTATACTGCGTCCATTTTGGGCTTTCTTTAAAGTGTATATTCTAAATCGTGGCTTTTTAGATGGAAAGATGGGATGGATTCTTTCTACAAATCACTATTTTTATACTATGAATAAGTACATTAAATTGTATTTTTTGTATCATGATGAAGATGGTCGTTTATAGGAGTGATTTATGCGTATAGCTATACTGGAATCTATCGTCATGCCGGCTGGGCATGAGGTCGAGTTCGACCGTATCCTAGTAGAAGAATTGAAGAAGCAGGGGCACGAGCCGGTCTTCTTCGTTCCGGAGCATTTCCCTTTCAAGCTCGATTATCATTGCGATGTAGAATATCTGGATGGAGGAGAAGTCGTCACCTATGCCGGTGCTGGCAAGCTGAAGAAACTGCTTCTCTCTATCCGAAGAGAGCGCCGCCGCGTGGCATGGTTTAATTCGGCATGCCAAAAAGCTAGGGCGCACCTTTGTGATGCCATTATCATACCGACAGGCACTTGGCGCTACATTCGTACTGTACTTCGGAGCGACCTCAAAAATTCTCCGGTACCGGTCTATATGATATTCCATGGAATCAATCCGAAAGAGCAACCAAAGTTTGAAAAGCAGGCACGCAAAGTGGAACGGTACCAGCAGATTCATCTGAAAGTCATCACGTTGCGCAACGATTTCGAAAACAGTGGTTTGAAAAACGTAGACTTGATTGTGCCACCTGTGTTTAAGCCATGGGAGCTTCCTGTTGCTAAACACCTGTCATTTAAGCCGCCCATCAAAATTGGCTTTTTCGGACAGTTCCGTAAAGAAAAGAATTTAGGCTTTTTTCTGGAAGCTTTTACGAAAGCTGAATTTTCTGTGCCGGTAGAACTTATCGTGCAAGGTGCTACGGCGAAGCCGGAAGACGGAGAGCTTTTTGAGCAGTTTGCAAAAGACTATAGCCAGTATTCAAATATTTCCTTTTTGCACCAAAACCTCATTGGCGTCGAATGGCAGAAGGCACTGCTTGGCGTAGATGCGATTATGATGCCCTATGCAGCAGAACGCTATCGGTATCATTGGGGTGCTATGCTGTTTACTGCGATCGGATTCTATAAACCTGTCCTGCAGTCTCCGGAATTAAATCCGGAAGTGCTGCAGCAGTTTAACGTCGGCAAGGCCATTGATCTCAGCTCGGTGGAAGCCTTTTCGCGACAGCTGGAAGAATTTATCGAAGACCTGGTGAAAAATACAGCGGTATATCAGCAAGGGCTGGATGAGGCGAACCACGTATATGGGCAGGATAAACTGATTCAGGGCATTTTGGGATAAAAGGATTACTTCTGCAAGGAAGGTAGGAACCTATGAATATATTATTGGTGAATCTGACCAAAATGGTGGGGGATAGCGGTGGTATGGCAAAGGTGACATGCAACTTTGCCAATCAGATGAAAAAACGGGGGCATCGGGTCGCCTTGGTATATAGTGATGTACAGACGGGTGATTTCTATTATCCGATTGATTTCGAAATTCCTCTTTACGATATTCGTCACTATAAGGGACAATCTATCTCTTATCCATGGTACTTAAAACTCAAACGAGAATTTTATCGGACCTTCGATAAACAGAAGGCAAGAACCGTTAATGATGATTTCGCTGCGGCCTTTCTGCTGGATAACCTGCAGGATGTGTTGGATACGGTCAAGCCGGATGTGATCGTCTCTTTTCAGCCGGCAGCCAGTAAAATGCTTCTGTGTGACTTGAAAACAAAGATTCCTGTGGTCAGTATGAGTCATGGACCGACATCGGACTATTTTACAATTTATCCGAAGGATGAATTGCCTGCTCTGGAGAAGAGCGCCGTTTGTCAGGTACTTTTACCTTCCTTTGAACGCCCATTGAAAGAGCATTTGAAAAATGTAAAAACGGTAGTCATTGGTAACGCGATCCCTCAATACAAAGAACAAGCGGATTTGACCGCGAAGAAAGACCACTACAAGATTATCTTTATGGGCAGATTGGCGAAAGGGCACAAGCGCCCTCATTTGCTGATTGAGGCATTTGCGGGTTTGGCAAAAGATTTTCCAAATTGGATAGTCGAGCTTTGGGGAGCCGTTGACGGCAAGGCTTATTACAAAGAGCTGCAGATTTTGATCAAGAAAAACGGCTTAGAAAATCAAGTCTTATTGAAAGGAACGACCAATGACGTACCGGCTGTATTGAAAAGCGGAGACATCTTTACCATTACCAGCGCCTATGAGGGTTTTGGCTTGTCTTTAGGAGAAGCCATGAGCATGGGGCTTCCTGCTGTTGGCTATAAAAATTGTAGTGCAGTGAATGAGTTGATTCGAGACGGGGAGAATGGGTATCTCTGTGAAGACGGGATAGATGATCTAGCTGATAAACTGACCAAGTTAATGAAAAATACGGAATTGAGAATAACCATGGGAAAACAGGCACGTGCATCGATGCGAGCGTATGCACCTGAGAAAATCTGGAATCTTTGGGAGAGTTTGCTACAGCAGTATGAAAGGAACGGTTAAAAAAGGTGCTTTTATGAAGCAGATTGCTTTGATTAAGTTTGATGATTCTGATAATCCTTGGATGATATATAAAGATGTCGGGATGTTTTTATATAAATTGGCAAAAAATTATAATTGGGGGGGTAAATACTTATATTTTAATACAACATATTTTACGGAAAACTGGAATGAGGAGTTTCAAAAGTATGTAGAACCTATCTGCATTGGAAATGCTATTCATGGAAAAGACCAGAAAGAATTAGCCAAAAATTGGGTGCAGAAACATGCAAAAGAGTTGGACGTTCTCATGCTTTTTAATTATGGTAGCACTACTTGGAAACTTGCTCGGTTAGCTAAAAAAGCAAATCCCAATATTATTGTATATAGTAAACTTGATATGGGGATAGGTGGCTTTTCACATTTCGTTAATCATAGATTTGGGATTACGCTCAAAAATTATTTTGAAAAGTTGAAAAGCTCCTATGTGGACTGGTTTACGGTAGAAACGAAGGAATATTGTGACGCACTATCCAAAACATCTGTATTTAAAAATAGAATTGCATATCTGCCTAATGGAGTATCTTTGCTGAATGTAAATACCGCGTTGGTTGAGAAGCAGGAAAAAGAAAATATAGTCTTGGCTTCTGGGCGAATTGGACTGCCCGTAAAGAACAATGAGCTTTTGGTGGATGCGATTCAAAAATTACCCCGCGACATTGTGGACACATGGAGATTCTATTTTGTGGGTCCGTACACGGATGCATTTTATCAATACGTGGAAGCTGCCAGATCATTAAAGCCTTACTTGGCGGACAAGATTATTTTGACCGGGGGGATTATGGATCGGGATCAGCTTTACTCTTATTATAAAAGAGCAAAAATCATCTGCATGACCAGCCGCTCAGAAGGCGCATGCATAGCTAGCTACACTGGAAGCTATGTACTTTGGCGCTTATCCTGTAATTACAAGGTATAGCAGCTTTGCTGATGATACCACCAATTATGAAAAATGCGGGACCATCGTTTCCGCGAATGCGGATATTTTAGCTGAAGTGCTGGCAAAGAAGATGCAGGATCCGGAGCTGGTGGCGCAGGGGAATGAGTGTCAATGGTATGCGCGTAAGATGTTCAATTATGATGTCTTAGCAGGGAAATTGGATCAGCAATTGAGGCGGCTGATGAGTAAAGAATAAAACACTTGATAGGTGGAGGTTGAATGGGCGAAGTGAAAAACGATTTCATAATTGTAGGGCTAAATTATTTTAATTATTATCTTGTATCAGGAAACGTCTTCAGTTTTGCATGAATTTACAAAGAGATTTATTTGATGGTATAGATATATCAAAAAAATTTAGCAAAGGGGGGTACCTTTTGCTTTGAATAGGTAATGTGATACTGGTCTATAGGCTGGGGGAAAATTGGAAAATGGAATACGCAGAGAAAGGTTATAAATTTTTTCTTGCTTTATACATGTTTTTTATTGTTTCTACTATTTCTAATGCAGGTCGAAGCATTGCATTAGGAGGAGTGGTACTTTTTGCGGGCTATTATTGGGCTAAGGGAAAACGAACAATTCGATTTGAAAGTTTTGCCGAGGAGAAGAGGTATTGGATCGTTTATGGGGCGTTTTTTGGATTACTTATCTTAGCCGCTTTCTTTGCGCCAACCAAAACTGCAATAGCAAGTACATTAAAATATTTATATTGGACTCTGCCACTTTGGGTTATTTACATTAGTGGATTCTTCTTTCCGGTACATAAACTTTGGCGTGATGCAGTAGCTCTCGCAGTGATTGTTATAGGTGCTTTCTCATTACATCAGTTTATTTGTATGCCCTTTGGAACAAGATTGTCTGCACCATTTGCAAATCCAAATGGATTAGCAGGAATACTTGAACTTTGTTTGCCATTCGTTGCTTTATTTGTGGTGAATGAGTACAAATTAAAACAAAAAAAATCAAAGAAAGAGTTTTGGCTCAATGCTGCTGCGACTACGGCTGCTTTATTTGTTTTATTATTTTACACAGTCCCGAGGCGGCATTGCGGGAACTTTTATTGGGGGTATTGTATTAGTAGCCATGAAATTTTGGCTTAAATATCGTAATAATGTATCGATTAAAAGAAAAATATGTATCATATTGATGGGAATTATCCTTATTACTGGAGTTGTATTTAGCGGATTTATTCTTTTCCATCGGGCTTATGATCTAGAACGCTTTTTGATGATGGAATCAAGTTATCATATGTGGGAAGATCATAAGGCCTTCGGCGTAGGGCTTGATAACTGGGGGAATGAATATAAGAAATATGTATCACCAATGGCAAAAGAACCAAATCTTCCCATGCCGCACAATAATGTTGCGTTTTTCTTTTCAACGACAGGTATAGTCGGTGGATTAGGATATTGCGTTTATGTTTTAGGAACATTGGCCTTTTTGTTAAAGAAAATAAGAGAGAATCCAGTGAATTTGTATTATTCTGCTGCCTTTTGGGCATTTTTAGCAATTGTTATACATGGGATGGTTGACTCTGGCATTATGAATAAATATCAAATGCAGATTTTATCTGCGAATCTTGGCGTAGCTTTAAGCTCTTCAATAGTTTCAGATAAAGATTGATTACTATAGAGACTGTGTGATTAATCAATATAAAATTTATTTCTGCTCATTTGAGGTTTCGATAAAGCTGTGCTGTTGGACATAACAAAAATGATTATATTTGTAGACAAAGAACCTCAAGCTATGTGTTTTACTTGGTGAGAATACTCTTAAAGAGAGGGAGATATGGATTATTTTTTCTATGGTATCCAAGCAGATGTAAAACTCTTTTTACTTTTTCCTTTGCTATGTGCCATTTTTCGTCTGATTTTTATCAAAGTATATCAGCCTTATCCTTCGCTTGAAGGGCATTGGAAAGCTATTTGTAAGTGCTTCGAATATGGCTTTTGGTGGGGAATGGACTTTAATGCATATGTGTTTTTGGCATCGATGCTTCTGGTATCTATTCCATCGATATTTTTTGATTTTTTTCGCCAGTATGGACTAGAATTAAGGCTTTTTATTGGTTGTGCTTATGGGGGAATTCTTTATGCGGCTTTTGTTGGCAAGATGATTTTCTACTACCATTTTCATGATACTTTTAATTATCTTCTGCATATGGGCAAGCATGCGGAAAAGCATAATCTTCTTGATGTGTTCTTTCATCAGCATCATGGAGTGTGGATTCTTTTGGGATATATTCCTTATTTGATTTTTTTGACTGTATTCTGTTGGCTGTTTCAACAACTACCTTCTCTTTTGTATCCGTCTTTTTCTGCTGTTGGAGAACAGTATGTTTTTAATGTATTGATCTTTTTTGGTTCTATTGTAGGGTTTTATTGGGTCCGTTTTGGCGGTACGTTAAAACATCGAAATAAGCCTGAATGGGATACAATTCCTTCTATCGTAAAAGAGGATGCTTTTTTAGCGCGTGCTTGTATAGATGATTTGATTGCACTGAAATGGGTGCGGCGTAAACCGTTGGCCGAGGAATTGCAGCAAAATGATGAAGAACTTCAAATGTCAGTAAGACAGCTCCTCCCTGTGGAGTCATGTTGGAAAGTAGACGAAAATCCATTAAAATATTTTAAACATGTAGCACAGGGAGCGGTGATAAATAAACCGTCTCAAATTTTCTTTATTGTTGGTGAAAGTGTGCCACAGTGGGCATTAGACCCGTTGTATAGTAGGCTCCATGTTTTAGATGCGACAAAGAAATGGATACAAGATCCACATACCGCTTATTTAAAGAATTTTTTGCCAGCAGGGAATATTTCAAGACCTTCTATTGTGTCGCTGATGAGTGGTATCTATGATGCGCAACTTGAACTCAATGAAATGGAATCTTTTTGGAAAGGAGAATTGCTAACTTCATTCGCAGGGCAGATTAAGAAACTTGGCTATCGGACGATTTACTGGTATGGTGGCAATGCTTCCAATGGAAATTTCAACCATTTTGCCAAGGCGCAGGGATTCGATGAGGTTCGTAGTGCTACGGAGTTTTGCGGGGGAAATGCGCCAAGAACTTGGGTTGGTGTATATGATCATGTTTTCTTGGAGAAAGCGGCTGAATTGATGAAGAAAATTAAAGAGCCGACGTTTCATTTCGTTTATACAACTTCTAATCATGGACCATATAAAATTCCAGACAAAGTATTGGGCGTTGATACGGATGATATGTTGAAAGATACAGAAGTGGATATTCGCGAAGATCAGGAACGAAGGAAAGCGTTGAGTACGGCTTCTTATGCAGATCATGCTGTGCAAAAGTTTATAGCTGATATGCAGGAGGTTTATCCGGATGCGTTGTTTGTTTATACAGGGGATCATTCAGCTTTGTATGGGAATTTTGCCAATTCTTCACTGGTTCCACGAGACTATATGTATCGGGAACTGTATTGTACGCCTCTCATGATGCATCATAGGGAAATTACACAAGGACTCTTTGGTGGAACTACAATAGGGACTCATTTGAATATTATGCCAACCGTGTTGGAAATGATTGCGCCAAAAGGATTTGAGTATTATTCTCTGTATCCGTCTCTGACAGAAAGGCAGCCAGAAGGGCTTGTAACACCTAAGCAATGGTTGACCATTGAAGAATTAGGAGAAGTGGCTTCGGGGTTGGTTGAAAAAATTAAGGAATCGGATATGGAAGGAACAGGAAAGTTTAAGCCAGAAGATACTGGCTGGCAAGAGAAAGCCTCGAATGTAACTTCGTTAACCGTATGGATAATGCGCCATTCGAGTGCTTGCTTGCGAGAAAACAGCAAGTGATCGCAATACCGTCTGACTTGTTTGTATGCCAGCAAGCTTTATGTGTTTTGTATGATTTGCGGAGAAAACATAGATGAAAATTGGAATCTTTATAAAAAACTATGCGGTGGGAACGCGGTTTGATAAATCAGGCGTACCGAATAAAAGCGGAGCAGAATTTCATGCTGAAAATCATGCTAAGTTATTGATAGAAGATGGGAATTCCGTTTATGTAATGACGAAAAAAAATCGATTGGAAACCAAAGGTCGTGAGCGTATAGATAATATTGATGTTGTGCGACTTCATGATCCGTTTAGGTGGTTAGAATGTGCTATTAGATTATTTTCTTCGCATAGTAATACGGATTGTATTTACATTTTAGGGACTCCAAAGTTTTCCGTTTGGGCAATTTTAATTGCAAAATATATTCAACATATACCGACAACATTAGTATTAACTAGTAAAGTCGAAATTTTTGATAGCTCCAAGGGATGGAGAAATAAAATCTTTGGGCAGTGTGATCAATACATAGCGAATAGTTATGAAATGGCTCAAGGGCTTAGGGAAAGGGGAAAGGTGCCAGCTGAAAAAATTCATATTGTACCTCATGGCGTGGATACAATAAATCGTTTTTTTCCAGTTGATCCAATCAAGAAAGAGAAGCTGAGGGAAATATATAAATTACCAACAACGTGTCCGATTGTTTTATTTTGTGCTCGTATTGTTCCCAATAAGGGGATTAAGGTGATGCTACAAGCTTGGAAAATCGTGCATAAGCAAGTCCCTGAAGCTAAATTATTAGTCGTTGGTGGTGGCTTGAAAGAACTAGTAAGTGAGATAAAGATAGCAGGTAAACAAGAGGACAATAGTATAATTGTTACTGGAGAAGTGGACAAGACGGACGATTATTATAAAATGTCGGATTTGTATTTTTTCCCTTCTGAATTTGAAGGCTTATCCACTACATTGATGGAAGCAATTTCCTCAGGGCTTCCGTGTGTTGCTTCTAAAATTGGAGGCAATGAAGATTTAGTTCCTCCAAGTAAATCAGGAGTGTTGGTCGATAAATTTGATTACCAAACATTTGCTAAAGAGATTATACGTTTGTTACGAGATCCAAAGCAAAGAGCAATATGTGGAGAATCGGGACGAGCATATGCAACCAGCCATTTAGATTGTCACAATCTGCTGAAAACATTGGAAATTATATTATCAAATAAGACTGCAAAGGACTTATAAGCTATGCGATTTCTAAAATCTATCCAGCAGGATGCAAAAAAGAATGATGAAAATGGTATGCTTTGTTTTCTTAGCAATGATTTAGTAGAAATTGTTGGATTTCATAAAGAAAACAGATGAGCAAGCGGATGCCGTAAAAACTTTACGGCATCCGCTTTTTTTGGTATACTCTGAGGAGAGGGGTGATGGAATATGCTCAAAAGATTTGAAGTGCATGGCTTCAAGCAGTTTCAACATTTAACATTGGATTTTGCCAATGTTCGTGATTATGCGTTTAATACGGAATGCACAAAGAATGGATTAGTGAAAGATGCTATTATATATGGACGAAATGCTTCTGGAAAAACGAATTTGGGACTTGCCATTTTTGACATTATTGCCCATTTGACAGATATGAATTCAGGAGAAGAGTTTTATACATATTATTTGAAAGCGGATTCGCCAGATGAGATGGCTGCTTTTTCATACGAATTTTTGCTGGGGAATGGGCATTGCATTTCCTATAACTATCAAAAGGGTTCACATCATTTATTGTATGGTGAAGAATTAAAAATTGATGGGCAGGAGGTTTTGCGCTGGTCACGGAAGGAACCTATTTTTATCGATCTGGATTTCTCGGGAACTTATAAGTTTGGGAAAGTGAATTGGGCATCAGCACCGTCTGAGTTATCCGCGGTGAAGTATATTTTTAACAATATGATTTCGTCGCCACATTCAGTGATGGCGGAGTTTAGAGATTTCGTGAATGGCATGTTGTGGTTCCAGCGAAATGACATCAATAATAGATATATTGGCTTATCGAATAGTCGAGAAGATATTTACGACTATATTGTCAAACAGAATTTGGTATCTGATTTTGAACACTTCTTGCAGACGTTTAGTGGAATAGACGGAAAATTGAAAGCGATTCAGGGGCCAGATGGTCGTTCTTTGCTTTATTTGAATTACGAAAATCCATTGCCGCTGAATGTGGTGGCTTCTAGTGGGACGCGTGCTTTGAGTCTGTTTTATTACTGGCTGAAACATAAGCGAGGAATTAAGTTTGTTTTTATTGATGAATTTGATGCTTTTTATCATTATGCTTTGTCGGAAAACATTTTACGTTACTTGATTAAAAATTTTGATGGTCAGGCTCTGTTGACGACGCACAATATCAATCTTTTGACAAATAAAATCATTCGACCAGATTGTAGTTTTATCGTAAACAATGGCAAAATCAAGTCACTTTCCGATTCTACGAGAAGGGAGCTCCGAGAGGGAAATAATCTGGAGCGTTTATATGTGAGTGGTGAGTTTGATGGCTAAGAAGGTTTTGATTATTTGTGAGGGCGTTGATAAGGAACCAAAAATTTTTGCTCGAGTAAAAGCGCTTGGCTTTTTGCCACAGGATGTAGAAGTCGTTTCGTATGGAACGAATATTTACAAGTTGTATCGATGTCTGGAAAGAGAAAGCCAAGGGTATGAAGATGGATGGAATTCGCTGGATTTACAGCTGATGCTTGTTGAAAGGGCTCAGACAGAGGATGAAAAGCGAATTTTACAGGATCAATATACGGATATTTTGCTGATTTTTGACTTTGATCCGCAGGATTCGTATTTCAGAAATCACCCAGAGGAGGCCTTTCGGCGCTTCAATAAATTGCTTGAGTTCTTTTCTGAATCTACGGAGCACGGAAAGTTGTATTTGAGCTATCCTATGGTTGAGGCGTTACTTCATGTTTCAAAACATGAGTTGGAGAATGCTGATTGGGAAACTTTTCTGGAACGGAGATTTACCAAAGAAGAGGTGAGGCAGAAAACTTATAAAAGGCGAAGCGCACAGGAGGGAGAAAATGAGGTTACGGCTTATGACCGAGCGGTATTGGTTAGGCTGATCCGTTGGCATTTGAAAAAGGCTTTCTTTATTGCTTCTAATAAAGATGGGGGAGAACTGATGAATGGGCAGGAAATACAGTGCTTAGAAAAAGAGTATGAAAAGCATGTGCAGAGTGGAGAGGACTCTGTAGTGGGTGAGAAGGAGATGCAGAAACTTTTAGAAAGAGAGTACGACGTATATATGAATAGCGGCGCAGGCTATGTCGTGAGTACCAGTTTATTTTATATAGCAGAAGCGTATCCTCAGTGCGTTGGGTTGAAATAGGAGGCAATTGGCTAGGGAAATGCTGATTAAATTGCAGAATTCGGTTTCACAAGTATTTTCATGCAACACTGCGTCATACATAATCCCCCTTAAATAGCCTTGCTATTCTCGTCGTATTATTCTTTGTGCTGTATGAAAATACAGGAGTATAATCTAATAACGATTCAATCAGTATTTCCCTATATCGTAATGAGATTATGCATGGAAAAGAAATATTATTATGCAATAGAGGTGCTTCGACTAAACGGAGATATTATCTAATTCCATATATGATTTGCGAGGTAATCTGATGCGTTTCTTAAAGTCTCTGCAGCAGGATGCGAAGCTGTTTCTTTATATCTATCTCCTACTCATGCTTTTCCGCATCGCGTTTCTTATGATTTACGCGGGGCAGCTGGGGAGCGTCGAAGTGGGGGATATTTTGACTGCGCTCTGGTTGGGGGCGCGGATCAGTCTCAAGACGACGGCGTTCTTGGTGGCGTTCCCGTTTCTTTTCGCTACGATCCCGTATGCGTTTTACTCGAAGTGGCCGGTGGCAGGTATCCGAAAGGTGCTGGGGAGTGTCGAAATTTCTTTGATGACGTTCCTCTTTATGGCGCGCATTCCGTATTATGAGATTTTTCATCAGGGGTTCAATATCATGCTGTTCAATGGCATGAAGGATGACAAGTGGGCGATCTTTGATACGGCAGTGCAACAGTATGCGCTGTGGCCGCGGCTTTTGGGTGCGTGTGTTTTGATGGTGGTCTTTGTGTGGCTGTGGTTGTACGTAGACCAGAGGACAAATGTTTGGGGTGGTCCAAAGAGGCACGTTCGGCTTTGGGTACTCGGAGCGGTGGTCTGCCTTCCGATTTTTGTAATCTTTTGTCGCTTCGGCGGGGCGTTTCACTCGGATGACGGGGTGCCGTGGGAGAGTGCGGCTCGCACGCGGTATGTGGTCTTGAATGAGGCGGTACTGGATGATGGACAGGCGCTGTATCGGGCGTATATCACGCATAAGCGGGCGAAGAGCCGGGCGAATCGTCCGATTTCTGATGAGGAGCTGAAGCAGGCGGTGGTTTGTCTTGGCGGGGATCCGAAGGCGGATTCGCTGGATGCAGCGTTTTCGCGGCAGAGTCAGGCGGAGGCTTTGGCAAAGCGGCCGAAGCATGTGGTGGTGATCCTCGGGGAGAACTATGCGCTGTGGCCGCTTTTGCCGGAGTATCGATCGTTGGGACTGGCACAGACGGGAGAGTGGCTGGAGAAGGAGGGGGCGTATACGTATCATTTCCTGTCTAATGGGAGTGGGACAATGCCGTCGCTGAATGGTTTTCTGACGGGACTGCCGGATGTGGGGCTGTATGTGAATTATACGATGGGGCTCAAGGGGAAGGCGTCGCCTTTTGCAATCGGTGAGACGATGAAGCGGCTGGGGTACCGGACGGTTTTCTGGTATGGTGGTCTTCGGAGCTGGCAGGATCTAGAGCATTTCACGCTGCGTGAAGGGTTCGACGAGTTCCACTGCGCGGATGAGCTCCCTGAGCAGGGGGAGAGTTCGTCGTGGGGCGCGCCGGACGGGGCGCTTTTCGATGTGATTCGGGAGCGGATGCAGAAGGAGTCGGAGGATACGTTCTATTTCATCCTGACGACGAGCAATCATCCGCCTTTTGCGTATGATGTGGATGCGAAGGGGTTCCCGCGGGTGGAGGTGACGGAGAAGCTGCCGCCGTCTATCCCGAGGGATAAGGCGACAATCGATCAGCTGGGGCATATCTGGTATGCGGATCAGGTGATGGGGAAATTCATCCGTGAGGTAAAGAAGGATGACCCGTCGACACTCTTTGTAGTGACGGGGGATCATGCGGAGCGTTTCAATTTCGCCGCGGATGTGTCGCTATGGGCGCAAAGCGGTGTGCCTTGCTATTTCTATGGGGAGGGCGTGCAGAAGGATCTTTTGCAGGGGGCGGCGGGCAGCCATCTCCAGATCGCACCGACGCTGGCAGAACTCATTGCGCCGCAGGGCACGACGTATACGTCGCTCTTGCCTCCTTTGATGCAGTCGAAGCGGGTTTTCAATCATCGGCTCTTCATCGAAAATGGAGAAATCGGGGAGGAGAAGGCGCTGTCGAATGCGGAATTCAAGAAGGAGATCGAGGCGGCGCGGACGGTGGCACGCTGGATGGTACAGCAGGATCGGTGAGGCGTTGCTTTTTGCGGGAATGTTAGTGAAAAAGTAATCCCTGCGTTAATTGATATGATCCCCCTAAAGCAGACAAGGTAAATAACCAAACTGCTTTAGGGGATTTTTAATGTCCAAATGAAACACCGTGATCCCGAAGCGTATGGAGTACCGTGTTTCCCGTTTTCCGATGCCTGCCCATTTCTTTCATGACCGCAAACGAAAAAGATTTCTCGCTTTCGCTCGAAATGACACGCGTGAGAAGGTCGCCCCTCATCATCTTTCACACCACCACATAGAGTTACGCCTCTGCGAAGTACTCTATCCTGCGCCTTTGTAAGACTATCCCTCCTCTCGTATCGTCATCCCGAGCGTAGTCGAGGGATCTTTGTTGCAATCCTCTTCCTCACCAGCTCTGCTGATCCGTTTGCATGAAGCACCGTATCCCACATTCTTGGAGTAAGAACGCCAATGAAAGTTCATGCGGCAGCTCTAAACGCGAAGAACCCGGAGCAGTCCCCTATTGCCGAGAACAAACGTTTTCAGAAATACAAAGCGAAATTTGCGGCATAACAAAATGCCGCAAATCCCATGTTGATGCTAAAACACCAACATGGAATTTACGGCTATAAATTTTTAGATATTTGCCATGTTTACCTTGACAGGGGCTGATCAAAAGCTGAAGGATCTTTTTTATTGTTATTTCACTTCTTGGATGATGGTCAAAATCATCGGGCGGCGCTTGGTGCGGTCGAAGAAGTATTTGCCGAGGGCGTCTCTCACCTGGGTCTTGATGGCGTTCCATTCGGAGACGTTGCCGGCTTCGCAGCGGTCTAAGACGGACTCGATGCGTTCTCTGGCTTCGGTCAGGAGGGCTTCGCTGTCTCTCACGTAGACGAAGCCGCGGGAGACGATGTCGGGGCCGGCTAAGACTTGGTTGCTGCCTTTTTCGAGGGCGATGACGACAATGACGACGCCGTCCTGAGCGAGCTGCTGGCGGTCGCGGATGACGATGTTTCCTACGTCGCCTACGCCGAGGCCGTCGACGAAGACGGGGCCGGCCTGGACGCGCTGCGGATTGATCTTGCCGCCGCGGCTGGTGAATTCGAAGAGGGTGCCGTTTTCGCCGATCAGGATGTTTTTCTTTTCGACGCCGAGGCTTTCTGCGAGTTCTGCGTGGCTGACGAGCATGCGGTGTTCGCCGTGGACGGGGATGAAGTATTTCGGCTTGACGAGGGAGAGCATGGTCTTCAGGTCTTCCTGGGAGCCGTGGCCGGATACGTGGACGCGGGTGGTGGTGCTGGTGACGACGTGGGCGCCGAGGCGCATCAGGCTGTCGATGGTGCGGCCGACGCTGGTCTCATTGCCCGGGATCGGGGAGGCGGAGATAATGACGGTGTCGCCTGCGTGGATCTGGACCTGGCGGTGGGAGCCGTCGGCCATGCGGGAGAGGCCGGCCATCGGTTCGCCTTGGCTGCCGGTGGTCAGGATGCAGAGGCGGTCGTCTCTGTAGTGGCCAAGCTCTTCCGGCTCGATGAAGGTGCCTTCCGGGGCTTTGAGGTAGCCGAGCTCTTGGGCGATGCCGACGACGTTCACCATGGAGCGGCCGAAGACGCAGACTTTTCTTTTGTTAGCGACTGCTGCGTCGACGGCCATCTGGATGCGGGAGACGTTCGATGCGAAGGTGGCAAGGATGATGCGGCCTTTGGCATCGGCGTAAGCGCTCATGAGGGACTTGGATACGATGGCTTCGGAAGGGGTGTAGCCGGGATTCTGTGCGTTCGTGGAGTCGGCGAGAAGGCACAGGACGCCTCTGTGGCCGAGCTCGGCGAGTTTGTACATGTCGGTGAGTTCACCGTCGACCGGAGAGTGGTCGAATTTGAAGTCGCCGGTATGGACGATGGTGCCGACCGGGGTGCGCAGGTAGATGCCGCAGGAGTCCGGTATGGAGTGGCAGACGTGGAAGAAGCCGAATTTGAAAAGGCCTGTTTTGAATTCGTCACCGGGTTTGACGGTGTGCAGGTCGTAGTTTGTGATGTGTGCTTCTTTGAGTTTGCCTTCGATGAGGCCGCAGGTGAGGCGTGTGGCGTAGACCGGGGCGTTCACTTCGCGAAGCAGGTAGGAAAGGGACCCGATGTGATCTTCGTGTCCGTGGGTGATGAGGATGGCTTTGATCTCGTCTTTGTGTTCGATGAGGTAGGAAAAGTCCGGGATGACGATGTCGATCCCGAGCATGTCTTCTTCTGGGAATGCCATGCCTGCATCGATTACGATAATTTCGTCGCCGTAACGGAATACAGTCATGTTCTTCCCGATTTCTCCAAGACCTCCTAATGGAATGATCTGTAATCTTGCTTTTGCCAAAATGGATAGAACCTCCTATTCAGTTGTCGGAGCCGGCAGTCGCCGGCTCTAAAAAAATATTTTTGCATTGTATGTCAAAAATAAAAGCCGTTCATAGTCGCTTTTCCTATTATATCACATGGGGGAAGGAAATAGGGGATGCGAATGGAGAAAATAGTAAGGAGGAGAGAAGCATGATCGGCGGGCTTGGGGCTTTGCACGATAAAAAGCGGCGATGCGCTTGGCGAGGAGGAAGCCTTTTCCTATTCTTTCTTCAAGTATGATAGAATATGGGTATAAAAAGGCGATATACATTTATATTTCTGGAAGGAGTAGTTATGAATCAGTTCAAAGCGGGCGACACGAATGCGGTCGTCTTGGCAGGGATGTGTACGGCGCTGGCCGTGGTGCTTTCTATGGTGGGCTTCTATGTGCCGGGGATCTCTCTTCTGGCGCTGCTTTCGCTGCCGCTGCCGATCGCGTACATGGGGATCCGCGAGGGTGTGAAGTGGGCGGTGATCGCGACTTCGGGGATCATGATCCTAGACTCGGCGTTCTTCGGGATCACGACGGCGTTCTTTCTGGTGGTGATGTTCGGCTTCGCAGGGATCGCGATGGCGTACTGCTATCAGAAGCGTGCATCGGCACTCCGCACCTTTGGGACGATCGTGGTCGTGATGTTTTTCGCGATGCTGCTGAATCTTCTGGGTACGGTGGTCATGATGGGGATGCCCTGGGATCAGGTGTATGGAAGTACGCTGGATCAGATGCAGGGGATGGCGAAGGAAATGTCAGGTCTCATGGCGTCCGGGGATCAGCTGGATCAGGTGAATCAGCAGACGGAGGAAATGATCAAAACGATCCGAAAGATGATCCCGGCGGCGATGGTGATGGCACCGATGGTGCTCGCTTGGGCGGTGATGCAGATCGAGAAGGTGGTTTTCCGCCGTCTGGGACTGACGGATTTTCCGCAGTTTCCTCCGCTGGAGCGCTGGCATTTCCCGCGCTGGGTACTGCTGCTCCTTCTTCTGTCTGTAGGGACGCAGTATATGCCGCTCACCGAGCAGGTGAAGGACCTTGCGTACAATGTGGGCGCGGTGTGCTACTTCGTGCTGTGGATCCAAGGGATCGCGACGCTCTGGTGGCTGCCGCATATCTATCCGGTGGTGAAGCGGCTGCGTCTGCTCATTGTCATCATTTCGATCTGGATCCCTCTCTTGCAGCTCTTTACGGTGTATCTCGGCGTGGCAGATATGGCGCTGAATTATCGGAAGAAGAGAGGGTATGAGTGAAATGAGGGCTCAGGGTTATCCCGTGGAGCGGCTCGCCCTTTGATTCCATTTGAAAGTTTCGCTTGAATGAGAAATTAGAAATGAGAAATGCGAAATGGTGGTGCGGCTTCGCCGAGATCGATGAAGAGGTCGCAGCTGTTCTGGCATTCGTTATCTCAAGTGCGACGCTTCTCGCCGCTCAGGATGACGAAACGGGGCGATGCCCGAAGGTATGCGGAGAGCAGGTTTCCCGTTTCGAGCTTTACAAACATCGACCGCAGGGCCGCGAATGACAAAGATTTCTCGCTTGCGCTCGAAATGACAACACGAGAGAGTCCGATGTCTCCTAGTCTCCTAATCCCTAGCTACTAGTCACAAGTCACTAAACATTGAAAGGAGCTTCTTATGCGAATGTTCGACCTTCTGACGAGTGGCGTGATCTTTGCGGGGCGGCGGGGATGGGGCGTCGTGGCGGCGCTGGGACTCGGCTTTGGCGTGTTACTTGCGCTGGGAGGCTCGTGGGCGAGATGGGTCTATCTGCTTTTCCTGCTCTTTCCGGCGCTGGAGGATGCGCGGACGGGGTATGTGTCGGATGGCTGGCCGCTCGTTCTTTCGGTGTGCGGCGCTTTACTGATGATCTCCCGGGGGGTGTTTCTCCTCTGTCTTTTGACGGGCGTAGGAATGGGGGCGCTCTATGGACTGCTGTATCTGATCTCTAAGCGATCTCTGGGGCTTGCGGATGTGTTTCTGGCCGCGGCCTCTTCGCTTTGGCTGCTGCCGATGTATGGCCTTCTTTCTCTATGGCTGACATCGCTGGCGGCCCTTTTATGGTGTGCGTTTTTGCTTCTGCGGGGACGGCTGGGGCGAAGGACGGAGATCCGCTTCGTGCCCTTCCTGGCGATCGGAGGTGCTTTGGCGTATGGGGTGCAGGAAACGGTGGGAATGGCTTTCCTTCTCGCATCGCTCGGGCTTTCTTCTCTCTGAACTGCTGCTCGTTCTTTTCCTCTTTGCGCTCGCCTCTGTGGCAGCGGTGCCGATGCTCTATGACTGGCAGGAGGAGAGGGAGCTCGATCTTGCATCGGAGGAGGTGGCTTCGGCGATCCGCGAGGCACAGATGATTGCGAGAAATGAGAGTGAGGACGCAAAGGGGACGCCCTTGTCAGCGTCGGTGGAGTTCTTTTGCGCGGTCAATGAAACCGGCCGTGTTGCTTATCGGTCATCGCAGGGAAATCGGTATATACAACCTCGCGGCACATTGCCGGCTAATGTTTATTGTTCGGGGCGGATACATGTGTTGTTCAGGAAAGATGGTTTTGCTGGGTCGATGGGCAAATCGCGGTATTCCATACAGCTCATGACCAAAGATGGAAAGCACAAGCAACAGATCACAGTCGCTATGTACACGGGGCGTGTCAGGGTGACGAGGATCAAATGAGGAATGAGGAATGAAGGTGGCGGCTTCGCCGCAATTTTTAGGGAAACACTGATTAAATCGCTGTCCGAACAAACGTAGAATGACGCCCTATCCCCCCAGCATCGCTTCGTTCGCCGGCCCCTTCCTAAGGAAGGGGCTCTTTTGCGTATCGGGGGGGTGGTGGGTTTCTCGTTTAGAAAGTTCCTCATACCATTCGATTGTCCGCAAACAAAAAAGATTCCTCGACTTCGCTCGGAATGACGATACGAGAGTACCGCTTGGTTTAAAACTTGCGGCGCCTTATAAATTTGATGCGCCGCACCACAACCCTGAACCCATCAACCTGAACCCGCCCCCTCTCCTGTCCACCACACCTGTTCTCTTGAACCTACTTTCTTGAACCCGTATAATGAAACCATGATTTCATATAAAGGAGAACACCATGGCAGAGAACGAGAACAAGCCGAAGGGAAATTGGAAGAAAGAGGGCTGGGGGAAGAAGCCGGACACGGATACGATGATCGTGACGCGCATTCCGCCGCAGAATATAGACGCGGAAAAGTCCGTCCTGGGGGCGATGCTGCTCGACAAGGACGCAATCATGACGGCCGAGGACAAGCTGACGGCCGCGGATTTCTACCGCGAAGCGAATGCGATCGTATTTCAGGCGATCCTGAATCTGGCGCACAAGGGCGAGCCGGCGGATATTCTGACGGTGACGGAAGAACTGAAGCGCATGGGGCGTCTGGATGATGTGGGGGGCGTCCTCTATGTCAATGATCTGCCGGCGAATGTGGCCACCACGAAGATGGTGGACCGCCACGCTGACATCGTCGCAAACAAGGCGAAGCTCCGGCGGCTGATCGATGCAGCCGGCGTCATCACGGATGAGGCGTACTCGGAGCGTGATGATGTCGAGGATATCACGGACAATGCGGAGAAAACGATCCTTGCAGTGACGCGGGATGATCGCCGTTCGGATTTCACCTCGATCGGCGAGGCGGTACAGAATGAGCTGCAGGAGATCACGCGGAAATTCAAGAACAAGGAGTCCATCACAGGGCTTCCGAGTGGATTCCCTTCCCTTGATGCACTGACGAGCGGCTTCCAGAAGGGCGACTTCATCATCGTGGCGGCGCGTCCATCCATGGGCAAGACGGCTTTTGTGCTGAATATCGCGAAGAACATGAGCATTTCCTCGGCGCACAAGCACGTCGCCTTCTTCTCGCTGGAAATGTCACGCGAGCAGCTCGTGCAAAGACTGCTCTGCTCGACCGCGCTCGTCGACAGCGCGAAGCTCCGCACCGGGCGGATCTCCACGCAGAAGGAGTGGGACCAGCTCGCCTCTGCGGCCAGCGTCCTCATGGATGCGCCGCTCTTCATCGATGATACGCCGGGCGTCTCCGTCTCGGAGATCCGCTCCAAGTGCCGCCGCCTCAAGGCGGAGCAGGGGCTCGACATCATCATGATCGACTATCTTCAGCTCATGCAGGCGAAGAATACGCTCCGAAACGGAGATAATCGCCAGCAGGAGATCTCCGAGATCTCCCGATCGCTGAAGAGTCTGGCGCGTGAGCTGAATGTCCCGGTCATCGCTCTTTCGCAGCTGTCCCGAAGCGTCGAGGCCCGTCAGGACCACCGTCCGCTCCTTTCTGACCTGCGAGAATCCGGCTCTCTGGAGCAGGATGCGGATATGGTGTCCTTCCTCTTCCGTCCTGCGTACTACGACCGCGACATGGAGGATGACAATCCGCAGAAGAATGAGACGGAGATCATCCTCGCCAAGAACCGTAACGGCCCCGTCGATACGGTGAAGCTCCTCTTTGCCGGCCAGTTCACGCTCTTCTATGAACTCACCAATCAGGAACCGCCGCCGGATATGATGTGAGAAGGGGATCAGGGTCAGGGTTAGCCAGTGGGGCGTGCCGCCCTTTGATTACGTTTGAAAGCCTCGTTTGAATTAGAAATTAGAAATGAGAAATGCGAAATGGTGGTGCGGCGCATAAAAATATGGAAGCGCCGCGGAATTTTGATAGTGCTTTACGCCGCCGTCATCCCGAGCGAAGTCGAGGGATCTTTTTTGCACTGCGGTCAGTATCGCATAGGCACTGGCAGGGAATCGACGCCTTGCTGCTACGTATTCCTGCTTTCACACATGAATCGTTTATCGGTCTACAAGAAAAATTTCTCGACTTCGCTCGAAATGACGATACGTGTTTCCTGCATCCTAAAATGCAGTGCTCTACGAATGGTGCGCTCCTTCAAATACTTCTCACTAAGTCCCAAAAATTGATAAATCGCAATACCAGTCCCTAGTCCCCGGTCACCTATTACCCTAAAGGAGTTTTTTATGCGTAAACCCATCGTCGCCGTTACAGCAGACACGCTTCTGGCGGATATGAAGCCGATCAATCAGAGAATGGCGGACTACGCGCCGCGTCCACTTTTGAATGCGCTGGGGCGCGCCGGTCTGCTCCCCATCATTCTGGCCTATGACGACTACGCCGGCCCAGAGGAATATGTGGACAGCTTTGATGCACTCGTCCTATCCGGCGGGCCCAATCCCGCCCCTCGTTTCTACGGAGAAGAGCCGCTCTGGTGCATCGGACCGACCTACGAGAAGAGAGATATTTTCGAGATCGGGCTCATCAAGGCCTGCCTCAAAGCGGACAAGCCGATCCTCGGCATCTGCCGCGGCCATCAGATCCTGAATGTCGCCTTGGGCGGCAAGCTCTGGCAGGACATGCAGGCACAGAATCCCAAGGCCACCATCCAGCATATGCAGAAAGCGCCGGGAAACATCGCGACCCATTATATAGAGATCGATCCGGAAAGCCGCCTGCATGATGTCTTGGGAGATGGGCTCTACGTGAATTCGCGCCATCGCGAAGCCATCAAGAAGCTCGCTGACGGTCTCCGCGTCACGGCAAGAAGCAGAGACGGCATCGTCGAAGCGACCGAGAGCGTGAAGAATGACCTCATCACCACCGTCCAGTGGCATCCGGAAAATATGGAGGAAAAGGTGATGGATCCGCTCTTCAACGCCTTTTCCGAACGTGTCAAGCGGTGGATGGTATGAACACGAGACATGATGGCGAGGCATCTCATGCGGAAGTGCCGCAGAGCTTTAACAAGTCTCTGGGTATAAGGGCAGCTTAAAATTCATATTTAAGCATACTTGCAAAACTAAATTCGTGTGGTATAATAATGAGGAAGACGGAAGAGAATGTACGGATTCCGTTCCGCCTTCACAATATAAGCCGCTTTCCCCGAGCGGCTTCTCCACTCCTTTATCTCCTTTTATTTTTAATGAATAGCCGGGAATTTTTGAGTTATCATATTTATGGGCGAATTTAACAGCGTTTAAAAACAACTAAAAACAGTGTGAAATATATGTAACCTAACGTAAAATAATTTTAGTTAAACGAATTTGTAAGTGTGAAAACGGGTTACACCGATACTTACTTAATAAAATCGTGTAACACAGTTAAGTTAGTGTGAATTTTGTTTTTAATGCACATAATAAACAAATATAATTTATGTGTTTTAGCTGAATTTCCTATAGCCGTATTGACTTTTAGCTAAAACGTTGTATAATCTTAAGTAAATTAAGCAAGCGGAAACAGCTTAATAAACATAAGCTAAATTCATTAACTATCAACTAAGGACCAGTGGCTAAGCACTGTCCGACCAGAAAGGAAATTATCACATGAAAGCAAAGAAGATACTCGCAGGTATCCTTGCGGCAAGCACAGCAGTTTCGCTGGCAGCCTGCAACAGTAACAATGCAACATCATCAACATCAGGCAGTACATCATCTTCATCAAAGACAGAAGATAACAGCTCTGCGACATCGGGTGAAGAATCTTCTACTACACCTTCGGGCGAAAAGATCACACTCAAGGTTCTTACTCACCGTACAGACCGTAAGGATGACGGCTCACTCGACAAGATGACAGACGCTTTTGAAGAAAAGTACAACTGCACTGTTGAATATCAGTCATTCAAGAGCTACGCAGATGACGTTTCGACAATGATGAGCACCAAGGAATACGGCGATGTACTCATGATTCCCGATACAGTTAAGCTCGCCGATCTTTCAAACTTCTTTGAGCCTCTCGGCAAGTACGATGAGCTTAAGGATAAGTACAAGTGGGCAGATCAGAAGATGTATGACGGAACAGTATACGGCCTTGCTCACTTAGGTTCTGTTAGCGGCGGTATCTGCTACAACAAGAAGGTATGGGCAGACGCAGGCATCACAGAAATGCCCAAGACAGCCGATGAATTCATCGCTGACTTAAAGAAGATCAAGGAAAAGTTCCCCGATGTAATTCCTTACTACACAAACTTCAAGGAAGCAAGCTGGACAGCTTCACAGTGGTCAAGCCTTGTTGTTCCTTCTTCGGGCAACCCCAACTTTGAAACAGACCTTATCGTAAACAAGGAAGACTTCTTCACAGAAGGCAAGCCCTACTACAACGTATTCAAGCTGATGTACGATATATATTCAGATTCTACTCTTATCGAGGGCGACCCGATGAGCTCCGACTGGGAAGGCTCAAAGCTGATGATTGCAAAGGGCGAAGTTGCTACAATGACAATGGGTTCATGGGCAGTTTCACAGTTCCAGCAGATCGCTAAGGATAACAATCTTGATCCCGAAAATATCGGTTATATGCCCGCTCCCTTCTCTAAGGACGGCAAGCAGTACGCACAGTACGCAGCAGACTACTGCATGGGTGTAAACAAGAACATTGCCGATGACAAGAAGGATCTCGGCAAGAAGTATATTGAATGGTTCATCGCTGAATCCGGCTTCTCTGAGGCTGAGGGCGGTATCAATACACTTGAAGGCAGCAAGCTCCCCGATTACCTCTCAGCATTTGACGGTTGTGAATTCTTCACAGCGGCATCAGCTCCCGAAGGTCTGACAGGTGTATTCAACGCTATCGACAAGGATTCTGAGGTTGGTATATGGACAGGCGACTCAGCTAACTTCAAGCTCCAGCTTGCTGAAGCAGCATTTGCCGGCAAGGGCGAAGACGGCTTCAAGGCTATCGCAGACTCCGTTAATAAGAAATGGGCAGCTACAAGAGATGCTAACGCAGAGCTTGAAGCATACATCAAGGCTAACGGCTAATTAACGCTATCGTATTTTCTTCATAGATACTCCAAACACACAAACCCGTACGGAAAGGCGTAAGTCTTTCCGTATAGGTTTTTATGGGGAAAATCAACTGATTACCAAAAATAGAAATTATTTCTTGAAAGGATAGATTTATGGCTACTCAAGGCGTTACCGCAATTCATAAGCGTCGCACATTATGGCAGTGGCTTAAAGGTTATACAGGTCAGAAATACATGACCACGGCGCTGTTTCTGGCGATACCTGTCGCACTGCTGATACTTTTCACTATTATCCCTGCTGTTAATATGATAATATTCAGCTTCCAGCAACGTGACCAGCTTGGCGTAAATGTACAATGGGTCGGTTTCGATAACTATAAGACGCTGTTTACCGATATGGCATATCTTTCAACGCTCATCAACAGCTTGTACTACTTTGTCGGCTCGTTTATACAGCTCGGACTTGCACTTTTCATTGCAACTCTGTTATGCTCGAAAATAAAGTTCGCAGGACTGTTCAAGGGAGTTATCTTCTTCCCTTATCTTATGAACGGCGTTGCGGTAGCGCTTATCTTCCAGAGATTCTTCAGAGGCGATGACGGCGGTACGCTCAACTCCATAATCGCACTTTTCGGAGCAGATCCTGTAAAGTGGCTGTCAAACGGCGCTATCAACAACTGGTGTCTGGTTTTTGCGTCGGTATGGCGTTATATCGGCTTTGATATTCTGATGTTCATCGGCGCTATCCAGTCTATCTCGCCCGACATTTACGAAGCGGCAGACCTTGACGGCGCAAACGCATGGCAGAAGTTCTGGCACATAATTTTCCCCGGTATCAGAACAATCATCGCATTACAGCTTATCCTTGCCATCAAGGGTGCGGCGTCTGTATTTGAGATACCGTATATTATAACCGGCGGTAAGATGGGAACATCGACCTTCGTTATCAAGACGATCGAAACGGGCTTCCAGTACCAGAAGATCGGACTTGCGTCCGCAATGGCTATCGTCCTCCTGTTTATAATAATAGTGATTACGATGATCCAGAAGATATTCTTTAAGGAAGAAAAGTAGGTGTAACAATGACAGATAATATCACAACAACCGAAAACTCCGGACAGACCTCTTTCAATATGGATAAATACAGGTTCAAGGAAACGCCTAAGGGTGTAAGAATACTGATAGACGTATTGAAATACGCCGTGCTTGTCATAGCCTGCCTTATAGTTATCGTGCCTCTGGTAGTCGTATTACTCGGCTCGCTGAAAAGCCACGAGGATTTTCTGACAAGCGGAGCGTTTGAGCTTCCTAAGGTGGTGGAGCTGGCAAACTTCAAGACGGCTTTCCTGCAGGGTAACGTAATGAGAGGCCTTATCAATACCGCTATTATCCTTGTGTTCTCGTGTGCGGGAACGATAATCACAGGTACTATGACCGCCTTTGTTGTACAGCGTTTTACAATGGTGTTCACAAAGCTCGTAAAGAATATATTCCTTATTGCCGCACTCCTGCCGAATATCTCTATGCAGGTAACGGTATTCCAGGTAGTGCACGCACTCGGTCTTTATGACACCCTCGCCGCACCGATTATCCTTTATATCGGTACTGATATAGTTTCGATCTATATCTTCATACAGTTCCTCAATAACATATCTGTATCCCTTGACGAAAGTGCGATACTTGACGGCTGTTCATATCCGAGAGTATACCTGAGCATCATTCTCCCTATGCTCCGTCCTGCTATTGCGACCGTTCTTGTAATCAAGTTCGTAAGCATATACAACGACTTCTATACAGCAAACCTGTATATGCCCAGCGACGGACTTCAGGTCGTATCGACCGCCCTTTACAAGTTCATCGGTCCTTACGGCTCGCAGTGGGAAATTATCTTCGCCGGTGTAATTATCTGCATCATCCCTACGTTGATAATCTTCCTTTCGATGCAGAAGTTTATTTACAGCAACCTTGTTTCAGGCTCTGTAAAGGAATAAACGCTTCCGATTCTCCTTGCTATATATGAAAATGGCGTCACGCCGAAAAGCGTGACGCCATTTTTTGCTTGCGGGAAAGATTGTACATAAATGCAGAAAGTTATAATTTTAACGGTGTGAGTTTATCCTGCCGAAAATGCAGATA
>OLSX01000305.1_pt1 | contig 49197 bp, 48 predicted proteins | sample 1673141 | NCBI WGS metagenome assembly OLSX01 (sample SAMEA3136759, study PRJEB25190) | human gut metagenome | biome: human gut; feature: human-associated habitat; material: faeces | place: Austria | collected 2013 | reverse complement strand
GGCGGACAGCGCGTGCGCTGCAGTCAGGCCGCAAATCCCCTTGTCAAAAAGTATTACTTTTTGACAGTCTTAAAAACGTCCCCCGGGTACCCCGGAGGACGTTTTGACTGTTTTGTGCATTACAGCATGCACAGCATGGTGCAGGCCTGTTCGCGGGTAGCGGTTCCGTACGGCTGGAAGCTGCCGTCGGGCATGCCGCTGATGACACCGGCGCGCTGCAGCGTCTGCACGGCAATCTGAGCATAGGCTGCAATGCTGTCCGCATCCGTGAAGGGGGTGACCGGCTGCTGCTGCAGATGCACCTGGAAGCGCTGCGTGTAGCTGTAGAGCATCACGGCCATGTCCTGCCGCGTGATGCTGGTGTCGGGCGAGAAGGTCACGGCGCTCGTGCCGCTGACGATGCCGTTGGCGAGCGCCCAGTTGACGTAGGGCGCGTACCACGCGCCTTCCGGCACATCGCGAAATGGCGTGGCCGGGCAGTTCGACACGTCCGCACCGGCGAGCCCGGCGAGCATGGTCACAAACTGCGCACGCGTCACGTTCGCGGCGGGGGAGAAGGTCGTAGCGCTCGTGCCGCTGACGACACCGGCGTCATACAGCTCCTTGATATACGGGTAGCTCCAGCGCGACTCGGCCACGTCCGTGAACGGGAAGGCGGTACCGGTCGCCGCGGTGGTATAGGTGCTGTAGATGTCCTCCATGATGCCGCAGTAGAGTGCGCGCGTCTTGACGAGGCTGCCGTTGAGCATGCCGCCGACGAACTGGATGTGGTCAAACGACTGCACGGGCATGACGTACCAGATGCCGGGCTGGAAATTGATGTTGGAGTAGCCGTCGTAATTCGTCCAGCCCTGCTTGCCGTCGCGCGTCAGGCACGTGCCGTCGCTGTGGATGGGGTAGAAGGCGGACACGGTGTTGACCATGCCGTCGTTCGGACGCCAGCTCTTGTCGATGTAGAAGCCGCCGGCGGTATACTTGTCATAATATTTGCCCATGTTGTATGCGCCGGGGTAGAACAGCGTCCACATCCTGGCCGACGGGATGTAGTTGCCGGAGACCGGGTCCTGCACGGTCTGGTTGCCGGCGTAGGAGAAGTAGTAGACGTTCGGCTCGATGCCGATGCCGTCGTTGATCTCGAGCGATTTATCGATCGTCAGGTCGAGGAAGGCGTTGTCGTTGTGCGACAGGAAGTCGGTGCTGAACACGCGCTGCAGCGTCTCAAGCACGGTCTCATCGGGGCTTTTGTAGATGCCGAACTGCTCCAGCTGGAAGTCGAGCAGGTTCTTGAGCTCCGTGATGCCGAAGCCCTTGGCGAGCGTCTCGGCCAGGTTCGTGGACACGTCCATGATCGTGCCGTTGGACTCGATGAAGGTCGTGCCGTTGTGCGGCGCTGCGACCTCGGTCATGGAGTGCACCCAGCTGCTCTTGCCGCCGGTGAACAGCGGGCTCGGCGTGGTGCCGGCGGCCTTGGCCGCTGCGACTTCTTCTGCGCTGCCGTTTGCCATCAGCTCGAGAAACAGCCGCGTCGTCGCGCCGCCGAAGCTGTGGCCGACGAGGTTGACGGCGCGGCGCGTGCCCCAGCCGTCAAAGAGCGGCCGGTCGTAGGTGATGCCATAGCGCGCGTGGTCGTGCGCTGCAGCGTGCGCTGCGCCGTAGTCGACCGTCGTGCCGGTCAGCTGCGCGTAGAGCTCACACGCGCGGTCCCATGCGCTCGAGATCGGGCCGACGGTGGCCGAATACGTCTCGTAGCCGAGGGAGTTGAGATATGCCGTCAGGCTGCCGGTGGTCATGCCCCAGTAGGGCAGCACGCTGTTGAGACCGGCGCGCTCGCCCCAGCCCATCAGACCGTGCACGAACACGACCGGGTCGCTTTTGCTGCTCGGACAGGTCTGGTCTGCGGCCGCTGCCGGAAGCACACACAGGCTCACGGCCAGTGTGAGTGCCAGCAGCAGACTCAAAAATCGTTTGTTTCGTCTTGTCATTTGCTTACCTCCTAATATCGTGGGTGCGGGTGCCGAAGCTTTTCCGTGTGCGCGGAAAAGCGGGGGCGGCGCGCCGCTGCGTACCTGCGCACCGTCTTCTGTATGTAATATAAATGAATTACAGTACTGGAATAATGCACACAATTCCGGCGCGGCGAGAGATTTTTTGAACACAAAGCAAATATTGTATAAAATGACAAACCGATTCTGCATTTTTCCCGTCATCATTCACGAAAATTCATAAATTCTGTATTTGATTTCGGAAAATTCTACGAATCTGGGCATTCTCTTGCAAACTGTATAAAAACCGCTTCCGCACATTGTGAAGATTTGGACAGTTTTGCGCACATTCGTTATAGCACCGCAAGGGGCGATTTGATATAATATGAACGAAAGATACCATGGATAACTTTACAAATGGAGGTAAAGGAATGAGCAAAAAATACCTGTACTATTTCAGCGAAGGAAGTCAGGCATTCGGCGGTGACAAGACCGCGATGCGCAACACACTTGGCGGCAAGGGTTCCGGCCTGGCGGAGATGACAGCGGCCGGTATGCCGGTGCCGCAGGGCTTCACGATCACGACGGAAGCCTGCACGCAGTACTACACGGATGGCCGTCAGATCAATGCGGAGATCCAGGCGGACATCTTTGCGCACGTCAAGGGCCTTGAGGAGATCACCGGCAAGAAGCTCGGCGACGTGGAAAATCCCCTGCTGGTGTCTGTGCGCTCCGGCGCGCGCCAGTCCATGCCCGGCATGATGGACACCATCCTCAACCTCGGCCTGAACGACGCGTCCGTTGAGGGTCTGGCCAAGAAGACCGGCAACCCGCGCTTTGCCTACGACAGCTACCGCCGCTTTGTGCAGATGTTTGCAGACGTCGTCATGGGCGTGTCCAAGAGCCTGTTCGAGGAAGAGATCGACAAGATGAAGGCCGCCAAGGGCGTCACGAACGACGTCGATCTGGATGCCGACGATCTCAAGCAGCTCGTCGTCATCTTCAAGAAGATCTACGAGGACAACGAGCACAAGCCCTTCCCGCAGGATCCGAACGAGCAGCTCATCGAGGCCGTCAAGGCCGTGTTCCGCAGCTGGGATAACCCGCGCGCGAACGTCTACCGCAAGATGAACGAGATCCCCTACGAGTGGGGCACTGCCGTCAACGTCCAGCAGATGGCCTTCGGCAACTCCGGCGACCGCTCCGGCACGGGCGTTGCCTTCACGCGTGATCCCGCCACGGGCGAGAAGAAGCTCATGGGCGAGTACCTCATCAATGCGCAGGGCGAGGACGTTGTCGCAGGCGTGCGTACCCCGAGCCCGATCAGCCACCTGCAGGAGCAGATGCCCGAGGTGTATGATGAGTTCGTGGCGATCGCCAACCGCCTTGAGCACTACTTTAAGGATATGCAGGATATGGAGTTCACCATCGAGGATGGCAAGCTCTACATGCTCCAGACCCGCAACGGCAAGCGCACCGCGCAGGCCGCGCTGCAGATCGCGTGCGACCTCGTCGACGAGGGCATGATCTCCGAGCGCGAGGCCGTGCTGCGCGTCGAGCCCAAGCAGCTCGACACGCTGCTGCACCCGCAGTTTGACGCCGAGGCGCTCAAGCGCGCCGACGCCATCGGCAAGGGCCTTGCCGCGTCCCCCGGCTCCGCCTGCGGTCAGGTCGTTTTCTCCGCCGAGGAGGCCGAGGAAGCCGTCAAGAATAAGACCATGCCGAAGGTCGTGCTCGTCCGTCTCGAGACCAGCCCCGAGGACATCGTGGGCATGCAGGTCTCTCAGGGCATCCTGACCGTGCGCGGCGGCATGACCAGCCACGCGGCCGTCGTCGCCCGCGGCATGGGCACCTGCTGCGTCTCCGGCTGCGGCAATGACAACAACGTCCGCATCAGCTACGCCGACAAGTTCTTTGAGATCAACGGCCACAAGTTCACCGAGGGTGACTGGATCTCCCTCGACGGCAGCACCGGCAACATCTACGCCGGCCAGATCCCGACCGTCGCCGCAACCGGCAACAAGAACTTCAACCGCCTCATGGGCTGGGCTGACGCAGCCCGCCGCCTGAACGTCGAGGCCAACGCCGACAACCCGCGCGATGCGCAGCAGGCGGTCGATCTCGGCGCCGAGGGCATCGGCCTGTGCCGCACCGAACATATGTTCTTCGCCGAGGACCGCATCAAGGCCGTCCGCGAGATGATCTGCGCCCGTACCGTCGAGGAGCGCAAGGTTGCGTTGGCGAAGGTCGAGCCGTTCCAGCAGAGCGACTTTGAGGCCATGTACCGCATCATGGGCGACCGCCCGATGACGATCCGTTACCTTGATCCCCCGCTGCACGAGTTCCTGCCCACCCAGAAGGCGGACATCGAGGAGCTGGCGCAGGAGATGGGCATGACGGCTGAAGAGCTGCAGGACGTCGTTGTATCCCTGCACGAGTTCAACCCCATGATGGGCCACCGCGGCTGCCGTCTGTCGGTCACCTATCCGGAGATCGCCGAGATGCAGACCAACGCCGTCATCAAGGCTGCCCTCAAGGTCAGCGCGGAGACCGGCAAGATGATCACGCCCTACATCATGATCCCGCTGGTCGGCGAGCGCAAGGAGCTCAAGTTCGTGCGTGACATCGTCGTCCGCACGGCGGATGCGCTGATCAAGGAGGCCGGTGTGGACATGAAGTATCACGTCGGCACCATGATCGAGATCCCGCGCGCCGCGCTCACGGCCGACGAGATCGCCAAGGAAGCGGACTTCTTCAGCTTCGGCACCAACGACCTGACGCAGATGACCTTCGGCTTCAGCCGTGACGACGCTGCGAAGTTCCTCGGCAGCTACTATGACACCAAGATCTACGAGAGCGACCCGTTCCAGCATCTGGACATCAACGGCGTCGGCAAGCTCGTGGAGATGGCCTGCAAGCTCGGCCGTCAGACGAATCCGGAGCTCGAGCTCGGCATCTGCGGTGAGCACGGTGGCGATCCGTCCTCCGTCGAGTTCTGCCACAAGGTCGGCCTGGACTACGTGTCCTGCTCGCCGTTCCGCGTGCCGATCGCCCGCCTGGCCGCGGCACAGGCAGCTATCAAAAGTAGGGAGGCTTAATCTTTCCTTTGATTTACCGCTATCTTTTGAGCAGGCGGCAGCCTATCGAAAGGCTAACGGGCAGTATGTTCGTAAAAATCAATGGAGGGAAACAACCATTACAGCGTTGATAGACCTTGAATAGAAACTAAATGAAGATAAGCGTATCATTAGAGATAGTGATACGCTTATTTTTTTGCCAAGATTGCACATTTGAGCTGCTCACCGTTCCTACATATAATGAAAGTGAAGAAACGGAGGTGGCTCGTATGAGAGAACAAAAATTCCATATTTGTCTGGATAGCCAAGAAAGGACAATCCTGCTACATAGCCTTGTGGAACTGAAAAATCAGCTCCTTGCGCAAGGCAGATATGCGGACTGCGTTGACGAACTGATTTTTAAGGTTACGGGCGCACCGCTGAAAAGACTCAAAGTACAACACGATTGCGGGAGGGTATGATGGATGGCGTAGAATTTAAAGAACTGTTCAAGGTAGCTGTGGAAACACTGAGGGAAAAGACGATTACTCCGTTGTTGGAAGCAGACGCAACCTATCAGGAGGACTCTGATAATGAGGGGATTGCGGAAATGAACTATCTCCAGTTGGACTTAACCAAGGAACAACGGAGAATCTGTAACCGCCTGCTTGAGTGCCGGGACAAGCAAGATACTGAGTATGCTACCCACGCATATATCGCAGGACTGTATGACGCTTTTCAGATAATGGCAGTGCTGTTCCCTGATAAGTGGGACACGGACGATATACGGGAGCTGCTTGCAGCAAAGGTCAAAAACTGAATATTGAGGATTTTACATAGCCGATTGGTATCAAAGCCAGTCGGCTTTTTTGCGTTCTGCGGAACTTTACATAGCCACCCTGACAAAGTGGCTAAATTTATGCGAAAGGAGGACGCATCTATGTCAAACTGCAAAGTGATTGCTCTGACAAACCAGAAAGGCGGTGTCGGCAAGACCACCACAGCGGTCAATCTGGGCGTGGGACTGGCACAGCAGGGGAAAAAGGTGCTGCTTATCGACGCCGATGCGCAGGCAAACCTTACGATGGCGTTGGGATATAACCGTCCTGACGACCTGCCCTTTACCCTCTCCACCGTGATGCAGGACATCATCGACGATAAGACGGTTGATGTCTCGCAGGGGATTATCCATCACAAGGAAGGCGTTGACCTTATCCCGTCCAACATTGAGCTGTCCGGTCTGGAGGTAAGGCTGATCAATGCCCTGAGTCGTGAGAGTGTCCTGAAAACCTATGTGAATGAGGTCAAAAGGGATTACGACTTTGTGCTGATCGACTGTATGCCGAGCTTGGGAATGATAACCATCAATTCTCTGGCGGCGGCTGATAGCGTGGTTATCCCGACGCAGCCCCACTATCTTTCTGCAAAAGGTCTGGAGCTGTTGCTTCGCACAGTGTCAAAGGTCAAGCGACAGATAAACCCCAGACTGCGGATCGACGGTATCCTGATGACGATGGTCATGCCACGGACAAATATCTCCAAAGACATCATCTCATCCGTCAAGAGCGCATACGGACAGAAAATTAGGGTGTTTGATACCCAGATACCCCACTCCGTCCGTGCTGTGGAAGCCACCGCAGAAGGCAAGAGTATTTTTGCCTATGACAAAGGCGGCAAGGTTGCCGCTGCCTATGAGCAATTCGCAAAGGAGGTGGTAGAGATTGGCGAGAAGCAGAGGAAACAAAATCGAGCTGACCGCTTACGATGACCTCTTTGAAACAGACGAAAGTCGTGCGGAGGCTGCCTTAAGCAAGATACGGGAAATCCCCATATCGGAGATTGACGAGTTCCCAGACCATCCGTTTAAAGTCTTAATGGATGAAGATATGGAGCAGCTTGTTGAGAGTATCAAGCGAAATGGCGTAATGACCCCGGCGACTGTCCGGCTCAAGGAGGACGGACGGTATGGGCTTATCAGCGGACACAGGCGTAAAAAGGCGTGTGAGCTTGCAGGACTGGAAACCTTAAAATGCGAGGTCAAGGAGCTGACCCGTGATGAAGCAATCATCATTATGGTAGAGAGCAACCTGCAACGCTCCACGATCCTGCCGAGTGAGAAAGCCTTTGCCTACAAAATGCGGCTTGAAGCGATGAAGCGTCAGGCAGGCAGACCCCCGAAAGAAAATTCGTCCCCAGTGGGGACACATTTACGGAGCGATGCCGAGCTTGCTGAAAAGGTTGGAGAAAGCCGCAATCAAATTCAAAGGTATATCCGTCTGACCGAGCTTATTCCTGAAATCCTGCAAATGGTTGACGAAAGGCAGATTGCGTTCCGCCCTGCGGTGGAAATCTCCTATCTGTCCGAGGAACAGCAGTACACTCTGCTCGAAGCGATAGAATACAACGACGCTACCCCGTCACTGGCGCAGGCTATCAAAATGAAGAAATTTATGCAGGACGGAAAGCTCACAGATGAGGTTATCCAGTCCATCATGCAGGAGGAAAAGCCAAACCAGAGGGAAAAGCCCGCTTTCCGTGATGAACGGATAACCAAGCTCATCCCTAAGACTGTCCCCAAAGGTCAGGAAACCGACTTTGTGGTCAAGGCGTTGGAGTTTTATAACCGCCACTTGCAGCGGAGCAAAGACCGTGAAAGATAGCCACACACCGAGGGCGAGGTCTGTCCAATGGAGGATAGCCATTTTTTTAGCTTCCCCCTCTCCACACCTCTCCCCCTTAACTACTGCCAGTTACTGTCCGAAGAAAGAAAGCTATTGAGCTGCCATAAGGCGGCTTTTTCTCGGTTAGTAAGGCACATTCAATCAAAATCAGGAGGTAACTATGAAATTTCCTAAATTATTCAAAAGGGCTGCGGCTGTTCTGATGGCTGCGGTCACAACGCTGTCCGTATTGCCTGCGACCACGGCGTTTGCTGCGGGAGATATAGGCACGATTTCCTTTACCCACACTTACGACAGGAATGGGAACGCCATACGGTACAATTCCAGTGATGTATTCGACGGATATACCGCAGGAGGCGCAGGAAAATACCATTACCGCATGTATGTGGATGGCGATACAGCGTTCTGTATTCAGCCGGGAGTCCCGTTAAGGACGGGAAACACTTTGAAGAAAAATTCCTCAGAGACTTGGAACGCCCTTTCCGCCAACCAGAAAAAAGCGGTAGGGCTTGCCCTGCTCTATGGGTATCAGGGCAACCGGGGCAGCCTTCCCGGAAGTGACGATGAAAAGTGGCTTGCCACGCAGACTCTTGTGTGGGAGTTTGTGACGGGATGCAGGGAGTCCACCGGCTCCTATCAGCAGACAAGCCAGAAGATCTACAATGTGAACTTTGGCTCAAACTATCCCAACAGCGGTGCTGTGGAGGTCTACAACCAGATCGTGTCCCTGATGGGCAGGCACAACACCATACCGAGCTTTATGTCGGGTGGTGCGAATGACATCACAAAAGAGCTTTCCTATCAGGACGGGAAATACACGCTGACCCTGACCGATAAGAACGGTGTACTGTCCGAGTATTCCTTTGCTTCTTCCGACAGCAAGGTAAGCGTTGCGAAATCCGGCAATCAGCTCATCATCACATCGGAGACTGCCTTTGACGGGGCGGTACGCATCACTGCCACAAGGAGCAACGTGCCGACCGTCAGCAGCAGCGCAAAGATGATCGCCTATGGCGACCCCAACCTGCAGGATGTAGTGACGGGCGTGGAAAATGCCGACGCTGTGCGGGCATACCTGAATGTGGAGACACCCACTGGCACGATTGCCCTGAAAAAGACTTCCGAGGATGGCGTGGTTGCGGGCATCTCCTTTGTCATCAAGGGCGAAAAGAACTTTAACAAGACTGTTACCACGGACGAGAATGGCAACATTACCATGGAGGGCTTGTTCCCCGGCACTTATACCGTGACGGAGCAGTCCATCGACAAATATGAGCCGCAGGAAACCCAGACTATCACGCTCATCGGCGGCAAGACTACCACGGTCAACTTCAATAACACCTTGAAGCGTGGCAGCCTTGAGGTAGTAAAGACTTCCGAGGACAGCCTTGTGGAAGGCGTGACCTTTCATCTGTACGGGACTTCCTTAAGCGGGCTTACGGTGGATGAGTACGCTGTGACCGATGCCAATGGAGTGGCAAGATTTGAGAATGTCCTTATCAGCGGCAATACCCCTTATGTCCTTGAGGAAGTGGATACCGCTGTCCGCTATGTCGTTCCTGCATCCCAGACCGCACCCATTGAATGGAACAAGGTCACGGAGCGCAGCTTTACCAACATTCTCAAGAAATTCAATGTGACCGTGATAAAGACCGATGCGGAAACGGGAACACCGCAGGGCGACGCTTCCCTTGCGGGCGCAGTTTACGGTATCTATAAAGGCGAGGAACTGATTGACACTTACACCACGGACGAGAACGGGCAGTTCACCACCGACTATTATGTGTGCGGCGATGACTGGAGCATCCGTGAAATCAGCCCGTCCGAGGGATATTTGCTTGATGAGACAATCCACAATGTGGGCGCAGAGCCGGAGCTTTACACGGTGGAACGAAATAGCACGAAAAATGATGTGAATGAGCAGGTCATCAAAGGAAATATCGCCATCATCAAGCACACGGATGACGGGGAAACCCAGATTGAGACACCCGAAGAAGGCGCAGTTTTTGAAGTGTTTTTGAAATCCGCAGGCAGCTATGGGGACGCAAAGGAAAGCGAGCGTGACATCCTGACCTGCGATGAGAACGGTTTTGCCCAGACAAAAGACCTGCCTTATGGTATCTATACCGTGAAGCAGACTTCTGGATGGGAAGGTCGTGAGCTGATGAAGCCATTTGATGTGTTTATCAATTCTGACGGTCAGACTTACCGCTATCTGATCAATAACGCCAACTTTGAGAGCTATATCAAGATCGTGAAAAAGGACGCCGAAACGGGCAACACCATCCCCTATGCCGGGGCAGGCTTCCAGATTTATGACCCCAATGGCGAGCTTGTGACGATGACCTACACCTATCCCGAAGTGACGACCATTGACACCTTCTATACCACAGCGGACGGCGACCTTATCACGCCCCAGACTTTGGAATACGGGAAAGGATATTCTCTTGTAGAGGTGCAGGCTCCGTATGGATATGTGCTGAACTCCGAGCCAGTCTATTTTGATGTGGTGCAGGAGGACTCCGCTGAGGAAAGCGGCATCACAGTCATAGAAGTGGTACGGGAAAATGTAGCGCAGAAAGGCACGATTACCGTGGAAAAGACGGGCGAGGTATTCTCAACCGTATCAGGCGACAAGGGGCTGTATCAGCCAATCTTTTCCGCCAGTGGGCTTGAGGGGGCTGTCTATGAGATTACCGCAGCCGAGGACATCTATACTCTGGACGGGACACTCAGGGCTTCGAAAGGCGAAGTCGTGGACACGATTACCACGGGTGCGGACGGTACAGCAAAGAGCAAGGAACTGTATCTTGGCAGATACGAAGTCAGGGAAACCAAAGCCCCGTATGGAATGGTGCTGAACGGGGAAACGCATACCGTGGAGCTTGTGTACGCAGGTCAGGAGGTTGCAGTGACAGAAACTTCCACGAGCTTCTACAATGAGAGACAGAAAGTGGAAATCGACCTTATCAAGAGCCTTGAGGTGGACGAAGCCTATGGCGTGGGCAATAACGGGGAAATCTTTGATGTTTCCTTTGGGCTTTACGCTGTGGAGGAACTGACAGCAGCCGACGGTACGACTATCCCTGCTGACGGTCTGATCGAGGTCATTACCCTTGATGAGAACGGTCACGGGAAAGCCATCAGCGACCTGCCGATGGGCAGCTACTATGTGCAGGAAATCAGCACGAACTCCGCTTATCTGAAAGACGATACCAAATACCCTGTTGTCTTTGAGTACGCAGGTCAGGAAACCGCACTGGTATCCATCACTGCCAACAAGGGCGAAGCCATTGAAAACGACCTGATCTATGGCTCAGTCAGCGGCAAGAAGTACGATGAGGACGGGAACGCTTTAGGCGGTGCGCTCATCGGTATCTTTAAGACGGGTACGGAAGAATTTACAGCCGAAACAGCAATCCAGACGACCACATCAGCCGATGACGGTAGTTTTTCTTTTGAGAAAGTGCCTTACGGGACTTGGCTGATCCGTGAGATTGAAAGCCCGACAGGTTTTGTACTCTCCGATGAGGAAATCCCCGTGACCATTGGTGACGTGGACGAAGTTGTAGAAGTCGAGCTTGTCAACGACTTCATTACGGGCAACATCGAGCTGACAAAGGTAGACGAGGACTATCCCGACAACAAGCTGACGGGTGCGGTCTTTGAAGTCTATGCCGACAAGAACGGGGACGGGAAACTGGACGATGGCGACGAGCTTTTAGGAGAAATGGCGGAGCTTGGCGATGGCGTGTACCAGATGAGTGACCTGCGCTATGGCAAGTACCTTGTCCGTGAGACAAAAGCTCCCGAAGGCTTCCTGCTCGATACCAATGTCTATCCTGTATCCATTGAGGAGAACGGAAAGGTTTACACGGTTGAGAATGAGGCAGGCGTCGGCTTTATCAACGCAGCCCAGAAAGGTTCTTTAAAGATCGTCAAGACTTCCTCTGACGGTAAGGTGGAGGGCTTCTCTTTCCGGGTAACGGGCAAAGATTATGACCAGACCTTTACAACCGATGCCAATGGCGAAATCCTCATTGAAGGCTTACGCATTGGCGAATACACTGTGTCCGAGGTCAGCGACGATGCGTCCGCAGGCTATATCCTGCCCGCCGAAAAGCAGGCAACCGTCAAGACCGATGCCACGACCATCGTGGAGATGCACAATGAGCTGAGGGAAACCCCAAAAACGGGCGATGACTTCAATCCTGCGCTCTGGGCAGGTCTGGCGGCTGTTTCCGTGATCGGCGCAGGCGTTTTAGGATTTGTTGGCTTTAAGAACAGAAAGAAAAAGGAGGACTAAGGAATGGACGCTAAGACCATCATTGCCATCGTGCTTGTGGCGTTTATCGTAGGCGCAGCCATATGGCTCAATATCCGTAACAGAAAGAAGAAGTAAGTGCGAAAGGGGCGGTGTTTTTATGCCGCCCCTTTCCCATATATGGAGGTCAGAAATGAGATACCTGAAAAGTATTGAGGGGAAAGTCAGGACGATTTTGGAGCGCAATCAGGACGCCCGGAATGACGATATGGTGCTGTACCTCGTCCTGTGCAATGCCTGTCTGAAAGATGCGGGGGCTTTGCCCCTTGCGGAGATTATGACGCAGTACAAATATCTGGGGCTTCCGAGCTTTGAGAGCGTCAGCAGGACAAGGCGGAAGCTGCAGGCACGGTATCCAGAGCTTGCGGGAAGCCGCCCCGTGCGCAAAAAACGGAGCGCAGGCGAACACGATTACCGCAGATACGCCAAAGAATAAGGAGACTGCCTATGGAGAATGAAAAACGCATCAATGGCGGTTATGAAATCATGGAGAGTTGTACAATCGGGAACAACGAGCTTGTCATCGGTCATAACGCCAAAGCCCCCAACCCGTATGTGTGTTGGTACTGCAAGGACGGATCGGATTATTTCTGGGGATATTACTGCAATCAGCTATCCGAAGCAAGGGAAAAGCTGATAGAGCGATACAAGAGGGAGTGCCGCCTGCCCTATAACAATCCCCCGTCCCAGAAAATAAAAAGCGGGGATGACCGTGAGCGATAAGAAACGATATGACTGTACGACCTGCCCTTATCCCCGATACAAGGACGGGTCGGTCATCTTCTGCGATGTGTGTATGCGCAGGATTTTAGACGAGCAGAAAGCAAAAAAGAAAGGAAAGGAGCAAAGGGATGAGTGAAGAAAAACGGATGGTCGGCTCTTATGAGGTAGAGCAGAGCATCTTTATCGGAGAAAAAGAAGTGCTGTTTGGCGTCAGCCAAAAGGAGGAATACCCCTTTATGGTCTGCTACTGCGATTACAACAACCCTCTCTCTGCCCCGTGGTACACGGAGGCAGTCGGGACGGATGATTATCTGGAAGCGATGGAGCTTTTCTGTGACCGGGTGCAGGCGCAGATTGTCCTGACCCGCAGTGAGCAGGAGAAATTTAAGTTTGATAAAACACCGTTTACCGCCGCTGACTGTATCCCGGATAAGAAAAGCGAGAGCATCATCGGGAAAGTCGTTGTGATTGACGCAGAGCCGAAACGGTATGAATACCAACACGCCGCCTATCAGCTCATCCTTGCCGATGGCGGCAACGGTGCGTCCGGCGGCAGAGGTCAGGCAGTTTTTGGCACTTGCCTTGCCACGGGCGAGCGCAGCCGATGGGAACGATATGATGTCCTCGGAGAAATCCGCCCGGAGCGTATGCCGCAGTGGGCGAAGGATGCCCTGAACGCCATAAAAAATCAGGAAAAGGCGAAAAAGCCCCACAGCAGGGAGGAACGCTGAGATGGAGATACGCCCCCTGACCCTATCCGAACAGAAATACACCTATGCCCAGAGTACGCAGCTCAGTGGGCAGACGGGAAATATCGGGCATCTCCGTGGCGACTTTGCCCATTCAGGCTATGGTTTTTATACCACTTGGTTTGACAACCGGGCGCAATGGAAAACAGACGAGTTCAAATCCGGGCTTGACGCAGTTATCAACGGGCTGCGTGAGGATAAGATGCCCCTGCACAACCGCTATGATATGGCTGACTTTTGCAGGCTGCATAAAGACAGTGCCTTTCCGGGGAATTACTGCACGGAGTATGGTTTCCGTGTGGATACGGAAAAATATGCTTTCCTCTTGCGGTGCAACCCTTCAAAGGGCGATTACAATTTTTACTGTTTCTGCTATGTGAAGGACTGGCTTGACAGACATATCGGAAAAGCTGGGCAGGGTATCCGCTTTATCGACCCTCATTATAAGGAGCTGTTTCGTATCCCCGACGGTGGGAAGATCGTTATTACAACCTCGTGGGGAGAAAAGATGGAGCGTACCTGTCGCTTTATTGACGAGTACCATACGGAAATCGGCGGAAACCTTTACCATATCTGCGAGTTTGCCGAGCGTATGGCACACAACGGGGCGACTTATGAACCGAAGCAGACCGATGCGACGCCCCGGAAAGAAGCAAAACACAAAGACTATGAACGATAAGGAGGACGGAAAAATGGCAGTCAACCCGAAAGCCATCAAAGTCTTGAATAAGGTCTTGGATGCCGGATTTACTGACGAGAAAACCATTGCCGCCATGACGATTGACGACATTTTGAAGATGCCGGGCGTTACGGTTGCGGACATCGGTATCATCAATGAGCTGCAGAAAAGCATTAAGGCAAACAAGGTCATTTCCTTTCTGGGAGGTGGCGGTCAGTGAGTACGGAGATGATCAACCGTATTGCTATTAAAAATTCAGAACGATAAGGAGGTGCGGATCAATGGCTGCGAAGTATCAGCTCATCACGGAGTTGTATCAGCGTACAGGCGCAGGGATTGCCAGAAATGCACAGGCGTGGCAGGGCTTTTTAGCCTCTGCCTGCCGCAATTATAAGTGTCGCTTTGACGAGCAGGTTTTGATTTATGCGCAGCGTCCTGACGCCACTGCTGTTGCAAAACTGGAGACTTGGAATACTGTGTTTAGGCGGTGGGTCAACAAGGACAGCAAGGGCATCGCTGTATTCGACCCGAAGGGGCGCAGGAATACGCTGAAATATTATTTTGATATTTCCGATACCCACGAAGGTTATTATGGCAGCCGCCCCGTTCCCATCTGGCAGATGGATGAGCGGTACGAGCAGGCTGTTATCGAAAGGCTCTCCGACCGATTTGGGGATATTGAGGGAAGCGACCTTGCTTCTGCCCTGATGGAGACAGCGAAAAACGCTGTGGAGGATCACCTGCCCGACTATCTGGCAGAGCTTAAGAACTGGAGGACGGACAGCTTTTTAGAAGAACTGGACGACCTCAATCTGGAGGTCAGTTACAGAAGGCTTGCCGAAAACAGCGTTGCTTTTATGCTGTTTACCCGCTGCGGTCTGGATACGGAGCTGTTCTTTGAACGGGAGGACTTTGCCGATATTGTAAATTTCAATACGCCTGCCACCATCAATGCCATAGGCATTGCCACGAGCGATATAGCGGAAATGGCACTGCGGGAAATCTCCCAGACCATCCGAACGGTGCAATTAGAGGAAAGAGGGCAAAACCGCACATTTGCAGACCCCGGACAGAGCCGTTATGATAGAAGCAGGAAACAACCCGAAAGGAGCGATGACCATGAGCGAGATCACTTACAGCAGGGAGGGCGATTATCTTATTCCCGACCTCACATTACCGACAGAGCCAGAAATTCCGCTTGGCAGATACGCTATGATGCGCCGGGATTATCTGGAGCAGCACAGACGGGTGACTTACCTCAATCTGCTTACCTCGAACAGCCTGAACAGCCACCTGCACGAAGTGGAACAGATCGCACTGGCGAGACTGGAGCTTCTGACGAAGCAGCTTTGCAGGGAGCAGGGCGTGACCGAGGAACTGAAAGAGAAAGCGCCGATGCAGTGGGTGGGGCTGATGAACAGCATCCGCAGTCAGGCGGAGGAAGTCATTTTGAGCGAACTGATTTACGCCTGACACCGCAGGAAGCAGAGCCTTCCGAGGGCAGTCAGGAAAGTGTTGCCAATGAGGAAGAAGTCAGGGCAAATCTCCCCACCGTAGAGGAACAGATGGACGCAATAGCGCAGGCAGAGGACGAAACATCCTCTGCCTTTTCCATTTCTCAGGAGGACATAGATGATGCGCTTCAAAGTGGCGGCAGCTATAAGGACAGCAAATACCGTATCTACCGCCAACTGACCCATAGCGGGGATAAGAAAGAAAATATTGCGCTGTTAAAAGAAATCTATGGGAATGGTGGCGGCAGCTATACTTTTCCCGATGGCGGCAGAGGTCATATCACATACCGGGGCAAAGGGATTATCCTTGACCGAAACGACAGCGACCAAGCGGTTACCCTGAGCTGGTCTAAGGTGGAAAAGCGTCTGCGGGAGCTGATCAAGGCTGACCGCTATCTCAACCCGAAAGAAAAAGACCACTATGCTGACTATCTGGAGCGCATCGAAGCCCCGCAGTATGAGGTGGAGAGCCAGAGGAAAATGGCAAGGCAGCGTTTTATCGAAAGCAAGCGGGAACTGCCCCCTGCGGATAAGCGGGACAGCCTTGCCCTGCGGCTTTCTGATTTTATCCGTGACCTTGACGGGTACGAAAAAGACCTGCTCAATGAAGTGAGCCGACCAGACCTTGCGGATATGACCGAGGCGCAGATGGAGCAAGCACTTTTTGAACCTTCCACGGTGCAAAACCTCATCGACTTTCTTGCTCTGATACAGCGTAAGACTGCCAGTGTTTACAGCCGCAGCAACGGGTATCGGTTTTCGCAGGAGCTGACGGAGCTGTACCCCGTCCGCTATGTATTCCACGAGGACGACCGGGTATTCCTCGGCGCAGATGAGTATGAGGTCATGGCGTTCTCCGAGGACGCTGTTTCTTTGCGTAATGTGGAGTTCCCGCTGTTTGGCAAGGAAATGAGCCGGACAGATTTTGAGGAAAAGCTCAGGGAAAACCCTGCCAACGACCATCTGAAAGTCATCGTGACCGAGAGCCAGAAAAGAGAGACGCCCGCCGAGAAAGAGCCGGACAGCCTTACCTTTTCCATTGGTTTTTCCGAACACCCTGCCTTTTATGACCGGGAGCTGAATGACCGCTATACGGAGTTGAGCTTTGCCCTCGGAAACCGCCTGCTCGGTATTCTGGACGAAAAACAGCACCGGGAAAGGCAGGATGAAAGCAAGTCGGTCGGTTGGTATCATAAGACTGATTTTGTAATCAAAGCGGTTATTGATGGCGAGGAATTTAGCTATGACGGACGCTTTGACATTGGCGATGGCGAAGGCGACCTGATCGCCCATATCCGAAACTTTTACGAATACTCCCTCTCCCCGGACTGCCCCTTTATCCCGGAGTGGAAACGACAGGGCGAGGATTACTACCGGGAGCATTTGGAAAGCCTGCGGTGGGGACGGGATGTGTTCATCCCCTTTTTGGAGCAGCACACGGAACTGCCCCCGGAGGACGAAAAGCTCCTTGCCGAGATTATGGAGACAGAGGATGATTGGTTCAGAGCCCCGGCGGATAAGGGAAACGACCTTGCGCCTATACAGCCAGAACAGCCGACCAATGACGACCTGATTGGGACGGAGCTTACCATAGACAACCGCCGCTACCGCATTGAAAGCGTAGGAGAAATCAGCGGAGATGTTTCCATGCGTGACATCACATTCCAGAATGAGGCAGGCTTCCCCGTCAACCGGGTAGAGAAAATCGGCTATGTCCGCAGGCTTTTAGAGCAGGCGCAGGAACAGTTACCGCCCGAAAAAGAAAAAACAGAGCTGCCTGCCGACCTGCGCAGAAATTACCGCATTACCGACGACGCTTTAGGCGTTGGCAGCGCAAAAGAAAAGTTCCGCAATAACATGGCGGCAATCCGCCTTTTGCATGAGCTTCAGGTTGAAAATCGCCTTGCCACGCCGGATGAGCAGGAAGTCCTCTCAAAGTATGTGGGATGGGGCGGGCTTTCGATGGCGTTTGACGGGCATAATGCGGCATGGGCGGCGGAGTATCAGGAACTGAAAGCGGAACTGTCCGATGCGGAATACCGTGCCGCTATGGAGTCTACCCTGACAGCTTTTTATACCCCGCCTGTGGTCATCAAAAGCATGTATGAAGCCCTTGACCGTCTGGGATACGCCAAAGGAACAATCCTTGAGCCTTCCTGCGGGACGGGCAACTTTTTTGGTCTGCTTCCTGAAAGCATGGGGGCAAGCAGGCTGTATGGCGTGGAGCTTGACCCGCTGACGGGCGGGATTGCGAAGCAGCTCTACCAGAGAGCGAGTATCGCAGTAGAGGGCTTTGAAAAGACCAACCTGCCCGATGACCACTTCGATGTTGTCATCGGCAATGTCCCATTTGGGGAAATCCGGGTGAATGACAGCCGCTACAACGCCCGGAAATTCCTTATTCACGATTACTTTTTCGCAAAAGCTCTGGATAAGGTACGCTCCGGCGGCGTGGTGGCGTTTATCACTTCTAAGGGAACAATGGACAAGGCAAGCCCGGAGGTACGAAAGTATATTGCCCAGAGAGCCGAGCTTTTAGCGGCGGTCAGACTGCCGGACAACACTTTTCAGGCAAACGCAGGCACGGAGGTCACGAGTGACATCCTCTTTCTGCAGAAGCGTGACCGTGTGTCGGACGTAGAGCCGGATTGGATTTATCTGGATACGGATGAGAACGGGATCACGATGAACCGCTATTTTGTGCAGCACCCGGAAATGGTACTTGGCACGATGCGGATGGAAAGCTCCCGGTTTGGCATGGACTCCGTCTGCAAAGCGGACAGCGACAGACCATTGTCTGAGCTTCTTGCGGAAGCGGTACAGAGGATCAATGGGGAGATCACAGAGCCAGAAAACGGAATTGACGAAATCTCAGATGAGCAGGACGCTTCGATCCCCGCCGACCCGAATGTGCGCAATTTCTCATTTGCCCTTGTGGACGGAAAGGTCTACTTCCGGGAGAATGACCGTATGCACCCTGCCAACCTTTCCATGACCGCAGGCAACCGTGTCCGGGGGCTTGTGGAAATCCGGGATTGTGTGCGCAGGCTCATCGAATACCAGACTGAGGACTATCCAGAGGAAATGATACGCACCGAGCAGGAAAACCTGAACCGGCTGTACGACACTTACACGGAAAAGTACGGGCTTATCAATAACCGGGGGAATTACCTTGCCTTTGCGTCGGATGAGAGCTACTTCCTCTTATGCTCCCTTGAGGTACTGGATGACGAGGGGAATTTCAAGCGGAAAGCCGACATGTTTACGAAACGGACGATCAAGCCCCACCGTGAGGTGGTGTCTGTGGAGACTGCCAGTGAAGCCCTTGCCCTCTCCATCGGGGAGAAAGCCCGTGTTGACCTTCCCTATATGGAACAGCTCACGGGCAGACCGCAGGAGGAACTCATCAGGGACTTGCGGGGCGTCATCTTCAAAGTGCCGAATGCCGAGCCTGCCCGCTATGTGACCGCAGACGAATATCTTTCCGGCAATGTGAGGGAAAAACTGACCACCGCAAGGATAGCGGCAAAGGCAGACCCGGAGCTTTCCATCAATGTGGAAGCACTGGAAAAGGTTATCCCGAAAGATCTGCCTGCCAGTGAGATTGCTGTACGTCTGGGGACAACTTGGATACCGCAGGAGGACATTCAGCAGTTCGTGATGGAGCTTCTGACCCCGTCAAGCTATGCGGCGCAAAGGCTGAAAGTGCGTTACACCCCGATGAATGGAGACTGGTTTATCGAGAATAAGAACTCGGATGTGGGAAATGTCAAGGCGGACAGCACTTACGGTACAAAACGGGCTTCCGCCTACCGTATCATTGAGGATACCTTAAATTTAAAGGACACCCGTATTTTTGACTATGTTTATGACGAACACGGGAATAAAAAAGCGGTATTCAACGCAAAGGAAACCACGGCGGCACAGGCAAAGCAGGAAGTCATCAAACAGGCATTTGCCGACTGGATATGGAAAGACCCGGAGCGCAGGAGCCGCCTGACCCGTTACTATAATGACACCTTTAACAATACCCGCCCTCGTGAGTATGACGGGAGCCACATCGTGTTTGGCGGCATCAGCCCTGAAATCACGCTGCGACCCCATCAGGTTAATGCGATTGCCCATATCCTCTATGGCGGGAACACACTCCTTGCCCATAAGGTGGGCGCAGGGAAAACCTTTGAGATGGTAGCCGCCGCACAGGAAAGCAAGCGGCTTGGGCTTTGCCAGAAGTCCATGTTTGTCGTGCCAAATCATCTTGTCGGGCAGTGGGCGTCGGAGTATCTGCGGCTCTATCCGAGTGCCAATATCCTTGTGACCACCAAGCAGGATTTTGAAACGGGAAACCGAAAAAAGTTCTGCGGCAGGATCGCCACGGGGGATTACGATGCGGTCATTATCGGACACAGCCAGTTTGAAAAGATACCAATGAGCATGGAAAGACAGGAACAGCAGCTCATGCGTCAGCTCGACGACATCGAGCGTGGCATTGACGAGGTGCAGTCGTCCCACGGGGAGCAGTTCACAGTCAAGCAGTTAATGAAAACACGCAAGGCGATTATGACTAAGCTCGAAAAGCTCAATGATACCAAGCGCAAGGATACGGTCATCGACTTTGAGCAGCTCGGCGTTGACCGTCTTTTTATTGATGAGAGCCATTTTTACAAGAACCTGTATCTCTACACCAAGATGCGCAATGTCGGTGGGATTGCCCAGACCGAAGCCCAGAAGTCCAGTGACCTTTTTATGAAATGCCGCTATCTGGATGAGATTACGGGCAACCGGGGCGTAATTTTTGCCACGGGAACGCCTGTCTCTAATTCAATGGTGGAGCTGTACTCAGTACAGCGATATTTGCAGTACGACACTCTTCTCAGGAACGGTTTGCAGCATTTCGATGCGTGGGCTTCCACCTTTGGGGAAACCATTACCGCACTGGAGCTTGCCCCGGAGGGAACAAACTACCGAGCCAAGACACGGTTTGCCAAGTTCCACAACCTGCCGGAGCTGATGCAGATGTTCCGTGAGATTGCGGACATCCAGACCGCTGATATGCTAAAGCTGCCCGTGCCGAAAGTGAATTACCACAATATCAAGGTAGCCCCCAGCGACATCCAGAAAGAAATGGTAGCTTCCCTTGCCAAACGAGCCGAGAAAGTCAGGGCGAGGGCTGTGGAGCCGCAGGTCGATAACATGCTCAAAATCACGAATGATGGGCGAAAACTGGCACTCGACCAGAGGCTGATCGACCCGATGCTGCCGGACGATACGGGGAGCAAGGTCAACGCCTGCGTGGACAATGTGTACCGTATCTGGGAGGAACACGCTGACACAAGGGCAGCGCAGCTTCTGTTCTGCGACCTCTCCACGCCGAAAGGCGACGGGACTTTCAATGTTTATGACGATATACGGGAGAAGCTCATACAGCGTGGCATCCCCGCCGAGCAGATACGGTTTATCCACGAAGCGGCTACCGACGCCAAGAAAAAGGAGCTGTTCGCAAAGGTGCGAAGCGGCGAGGTGCGCATCCTCTTAGGCTCGACCCAGAAGATGGGCGCAGGGACAAATGTGCAGGACAGACTCATCGCTATCCACAATTTAGACTGCCCGTGGCGTCCCTCTGACCTTGAACAGCGGCAGGGGCGCATTGAAAGGCAGGGAAATATGTTCCCGGAGGTGGAGGTTTACCGCTATGTGACGGAGCAGACCTTTGACGCATACCTCTATCAGTTGGTGGAGAGCAAGCAGAAATTTATCAGCCAGATCATGACGAGCAAAAGCCCCGTGCGCTCCGCCGAGGATGTGGATGAGGTGGCGTTATCCTTTGCGGAGGTCAAGATGCTTGCCACGGGCGACGAGCGATTTAAGGAAAAAATGGACTTGGATATTCAGGTATCCAAGCTGAAAGTGCTGAAACAGAGCTACCTTTCCGAGCATTACGACCTTGAGGACAAGATACTGAAATACTATCCGAAGCAGGTCAAAGAATATGAGGAATATATCGAGGGATATTCGCAGGATGTGAAACTTGCCGGGCAGCATCAGGCGGCGGGCGAGGAAAAGTTCTGCCCGATGACGCTGAAAGGCGTAGCCTATACTGAAAAGGCGGACGCAGGCGAGATGCTCCTTGTGGTGTGCAAGGAAAATCCGTTGTCCGCACCCGTGGAAATCGGTAGTTACCGGGGCTTTCGTATGGAGGTCTACTATGATACGCTAAACGCCCACTACTGCCTGAACTTATGCGGAAAGATGAAGCATACCGTTTCATTAGGTACGGACGCTCTGGGAAATCTGACCCGAATAGAAAACGAGATTGCCAAGTTCCCTGCCAGACTGGACGCCGCCAAGACAAAAAAGGCGGAGACATTGGAGCAGATCGAGAACGCCAAAGCCGAATTTGCTAAGCCTTTCCCCTATGAAGCGGAGCTGAAAGAAAAGACGGAAAGGCTCAATGCGCTGAATATTGAGTTAAATCTGGACGAAAAAGATACGCCCGTCATGGACGCAGAGCCGGAGCAAAGCGAGGAACAACCCGAAAAAAGAAGCCCTGCCCGTGTCCGCTGATTTTGCTGTTTGCACATTTGTCATGTGAAAATCTGGGCAGTATAATAAGGACGGAAAGAATAATCGGAGGTGGAAAGGATGTCGGATGCTTTCAGATTTGAAACATTTGTCGATGTGCATAGCAATATCTTTGAAGAATATTTAAGCTCAGTCATAGGAAAACTGCCAAAGGATAACGAGGACTACCGTGCCATCTGGGATAAGATACAAGCCATTTATGAGCAGTATCCGAGGGTGCTTGCGGTCTTTGACACGGAAAAAGCATCGGATCTGACAAAGGAAGAATGTCAGGCTCTCATTGAAGTGTTGGAGCTGAAAAATGAACTGACGGATATGGAGATGCAGACGGTGTACTTCCGGGGCTGCTATGATGGCGTTGGATACTTGAAAAAGGCAGGAATTTTATAACAGACAGACTGAGAAAAAAGGCGGTGTTGGCGTGAGTGCTGATGCCGCCTGATTTACATAGAGTAGGAAAATATAGGACAGGCAATAGTTTTGTGCTACTATATCATATAGAAGAAAATGATAGAAAAGGAGAAAGAAATTTGCTTATTGAAACAAATAGCACTGATGTAAAAAATTATCTGAAATACTTTTTGCGCTATCTACAAAATAATTTATGTAAGAATATGAAACTATCAGAATTGAAAGAGATTAAGATAGTAAATAGAGACAAACTTCCTCGAAATGTCGATGCAAGGAGTGAAGGGAATACTGTATTTTTATCATATCAATCAATTATAGCAGCAATGGATAGAGTTGGAATACAAAATATTCAACAATGTTTAGAAAAAGACATTGAACAGATGCCTTGCGAAATCACATATATTCTAAATAATCTTTATCATGAACTTTGTCATATGGAAGAAAGAACTTTAATGCCCAATATTCATAAAATACTTTTAGATAGAGATGGCTATACAGTTTTAGAAAAATTAGTTGCACACTTTTGGATTGAGTTTGTTGTCGAATGTAAAAGTGGAGAACAGCATTTTCGTTCAGAAACAACATTTTGTAATTCTTTTATATCTGCAAAATGGGAAATTAGCTATCTTAAAGGAAATAGAGAAGATACAAGGGATTTATATTGGTTGATGTACACAACCCCATATTTTATTTCATTGTGCTATATCAATAATTGCTTTGATGATTATATAAAAAGAGTATCAGATATAAAGATTTCAAGTTTATTGAAGAAATTATACACATTATGTGTGAATTTATATACTAAAGATTTTTTTGATAGTTATAATACGATTAAAGAAATCGGTATCATTTTTGAAGAAACCTTTAATACAAAAACAAAGGAATATGAAATGCTTTATATGTAAAGAATTACATAGCCGAGAGGTTTTCATTGCGAAAATCCCTCGGCTTTTTCTATTTGAAGGGAGGTAAAAAGATTGCATGAGAACCAGACGACCCTATGTGCGGGTTGACCCGGACGAGCTTGAAAGGATCAGGCAGATCGACCTGCTCACTTATCTGAGAGAGTTTGAGCCGGGTAATCTCCAGAAGGTCAAAGGTACGACAAATGTGTACTGTACCGTTGACCATGACAGCCTGAAAATCTCCAATGGCAAATGGTTTTGGTGGTCGCAGGGCTTTGGCGGCTACTCTGCCCTCGACTATCTGATAAAGGTCAGAGACTATTCCTTTCTGGAAGCGGTAGAAATCCTCACGGGGAATGAACTGTCAGACTGGACGCCGCCACCGCCAAAGGCAGAAAAAGACGAGCCAAAAGTGCTGCTCCTGCCGCCAAAATATCAGGACAGCAGCCGGGTAACGCAGTATCTTTTTGGGCGTGGCATTGACTACCAGATTATTCAGGAGTGCATTGCGGACGGGATGATTTTTGAGAGCAGCGGGCGTTACCACAATGCTGTTTTTGTCGGGAAGGACGAAAACGGGACGCCAAAGTATGCCGCCTACCGTGGATTAGGGAGCAGCACTTTCAAAGGGGACGCATCGGGAAGCGACAAGCGGTATTCCTTCCGCCTGCTTGCAAGGGAGCCTTGCCAGTCGGTGCATTTATTTGAAGCCGCCATTGATCTGCTGTCCTATGCCACATTTCTCAAGTGCGAGGGAAAGGACTACAAAGCGGAAAACCTTCTCTCTTTATCGGGCGTGTATCAGCCTAAGAAAGAGATCAAGGACAGCAAAGTCCCCATTGCCCTCTCCACTTTCCTTGAGAAAAACCCGCATATCAAGACCATTTACCTGCATCTGGACAATGACAAAACGGGCAGGCTCTGCACCAAGACCTTAAAAGAACTGCTCGGAAATGACTATGAAATCGTTGATGATCCGCCACCCGTCGGTAAGGACTTCAACGATTTTTTGTTGTCCTATCTGGGAATTTCCAGACAGAGTCATGCCCGTGAAAGGAGGGATGCCCGTTGATTGTCTGCTGAAAACGCAGCCTAAAACTTTATTCTAACTGTAAAAATCAAATCTGAAAGCGAGGAAAATGCCATGAACAAGTATGATGTTACCTTAACCGCCCACTATGAAAAGACCGTTTCCGTCTATGCCGATACCCCGGAGCAGGCAAAGGAAAAGATTGAAACCGTCCTTTTCTATACCGATATTATCCAGTTCACGGACGAGGATTTTATCGGCGGAGACGCCGCCATCCTTGTCGCTGACGAGGGAAAGCCCGATAAGGACGAGTGTTCCGACAAGGACGACGGTTCTGAGTACGACGATTGCTCGGACTGCCCGTACTTCTGTCCCGTATGTGGGGAGTGTATGTGTGAGGACGAGTGCGAAGATTGATATGTCTTACCAAGCACTGAATTTGGTTATCCATCCGGCGATGGATACCAAATTCGCTTGTCAGGGGGATGCCCCTGAAACCCCTCTTTAAGAAGAAAGGAAGAAAAAGAATGAGTGAATTTTTAGCTTTTATGGGCGGCGCACTGTTTGGCGTTGCCCTGATGTGCTGCCTGCAGATCAACAGGCTTGCCGACAACAGAAAGTAGGTGGAGGATGCGGAAACGAAATGTCCAGATCCTTTTTAGGATGACCGAGGAAGAAGCGGAATACCTCTATGACCTTGTGCGCAAGTCGGGATATTCCAAAGAAGCCCTGCTCCGTGCGATGGTCAAAGGCTATCGGCTCTGCGAGAAGCCTGACTCGGAGTTTTACAAAATCCTGCGGGAGCTGTCCGCCATCGGCAACCGTATCAATCAGCTTGCCGCCAAAGCCAACGCCCTTGATTATATCGACACCCCGATGCTTCAGGAGGAGGCGGCAAGGTGGCGGCAGTTCCAGACGGATGTGCGCAAAGCCTATCTGCTCCCCAAACGGGGATCGGGATAATGGCGGTGTGTGAGATATGGGATGTGCGTGGCAGGCTCGACCACCCGATAGACTATGCCGAGAACCCGGAAAAGACAATCAACCCCAAGTACACGGAAACAGAGCTGCAGGCTCTGGTGGATGTAATGGAATACGCTACCAATCAATATAAGACGGAAAAGCGGTATTTTGTTACGGGTGTCAACTGCGACCCGGCTTGTGCCAGAGACGAAATGATGATTGCCAAGCAGCAGTGGAACGATGAAAGTGAGATTGTCTGCTATCACGGTTTTCAGAGCTTTAAGCATGGGGAGATCACGCCGGAGACAGCCCATGAGGTTGGCGTGAAGTTAGCCGAGAAGATGTGGGGCGACCGATTTCAGGTGGTGGTGGCGACCCACTTAAATACCGAGTGCCTGCATAACCACTTTGTCGTCAACTCTGTTTCCTTTGTGGACGGAAAGCATTATCACGACAACAAAGCCAACCTGCGGCTGCTGCGTAAGCGTTCCGACGAGCTGTGCCGGGAATATTCCCTCTCTGTTATCGAGCATCCAAGCGGAAAGAAAAAGCCCTATGCCCTCTACCAAGCGGAAAAGCAGGGGCTTCCCACACGGGACACGGTGGCGAGGCAGGCGGTGGACGAAGCCATCTCCAAGTCCTTTACGCTCCGGGATTTTGACAGACAGATGGCGGAAATGGGCTACCGATGCAGCTTTGACCCTAATCATAAATACTGGACGATTATGGGGAAAGGATGGAAACGCCCCAAGCGGCTGTACCGGCTCGGAGAGGATTATACCAACGAGCGTATCATGGAGCGTATCAATGAAAATTCCTATGCGGTTAAGTTCGCTCCTTTTGCAAAAGCGGATCAGACCGTCCGGGTGCTGCGTGTCCGTGGCTCATTAAAAGACGCAAAGAAGATCGGCGGCTTGCGTGGGCTGTATCTCCATTACTGCTACAAACTCGGCATCCTGCCAAAGCGAAAACAGAATTACGCAAGGCTCCACTATCTTTTGAAGGACGACCTTTTGAAGATGGACGCCATTGCGCAGGAAACAAGGCTGCTCTGCCGACATCACATTGATACAGCGGAGCAGCTTTTGTCATATAAAGGCTCTCTGGAGACGGAGCTTTCTGAGCTGACCGAAAAGCGCAAGGGGCTTTATTCCCTCTCCCGCAAATCAGACGGGGCAGAAAAAGATGCGGTCAAGGCTCAGATCTCCCAGATTACAGAGAGGTTAAAAATTATCCGAAAGGAGGTCAGGCTGTGCGGGGGCATCGAAGCCCGGAGCGGTGTCCTGAAAGAAAAGTTATTGACCATACGGGCAGACGAAGAACAGCAAAGAAAGGAGATGATGGCGGATGAACACAAGCGGCGACGCAGCAGAACAAATCGTGAGGATGAGCTTGGAGGGATTTGAGGTCGCTGCCAAGATTACGGGGGCAGGCGCAAAGAATATCGCTGTCCTGCTTTACGCTATCCTGAAAGAAGAAAAAAAGACCAAAGGGAAAGCAAGGCTCACAAATATGCTCCGTTCCGGCAAGGAGCTGAAAGTGTTCACGGTCAGGCAGAGCGATCTGAAAAAGTTTACGCAGGAAGCCAAGAAATATGGTGTCCTCTACTGCGTCCTGACTGACCGACAAAACAAAGACCCCAATGCGGAGGTGGATGTGATCGCCCGTGCGGAGGATGCGTCGAAAATCAACCGTATCAAGGAACGCTTTGATCTTGCGGCGGTGGACACTGCTTCTATCGTAAACGAAGCGGAGAAATCCAAAGAGACAAAGACCGCCCCGGCAGAGCCGGAAGTGGCAACGCCGGAGAAAGCGGAGAAAGACAAGTTGCTCGACGAGCTGATGGGCAAACCCATCCAGAAGGAGGAAAGCGCCCCAAACCCCTCGGTGGCAAAGACAGAAAAATCCCCTCTGTCCGAGCCTACCTCAGAGCAGCGAGGCAATACCGCAGAGGGGATTACTAAGCGGGCGGATAAGCCTTCTGTCCGTGGGGAGCTGCGCCAGATCAGGGAGAGCCGAAAGGCGCAGGAAAAGGAAAAAGAGAAAAATCCTGCGCCAGAGCAAAGCGGGCGATCCGAAAATGCAAAGCCTTCCGCCAGAAAGACGGAGCATAAGCAGCCCCCGAAGCGCAGGAAAACGAAAAAATCGAAAGGAGCAAGATAATGAGTATTTATGATGTGTTCAGCGGAAGCAAGCCCTTTGACAAAGCGGAATGGGCGGCGCAGAAACAGGCACAGAGAAAGGAAGCCTATGAACTGATTGACAACACCTGCCTTGAGATGACTTCTGGCGGCGATGCTTTCCGCAGCTATCTGGAGGTGCAGGGGCGTTTTGACCGCTATTCTGTCAATAACGCCATTCTGGTATCCGCCCAGATGCCGGAAGCTACGCAGCTTAAGGAAAAAGCGGCGTGGAAAGCCAACCGTGTCTATGTGAACAAGGACGCCCAGAAAGTCATTATCCTTGAGCCGGGGCAGGAATATACCCGTGAGGATGGCTCAAAGGCGGTAGGCTATAACGCCAAAGAGGTTTATGACATTTCCCAGACCTCGGCGGCAGGAAGAAATCAGGCGCAGGAAACAAAATCCATGCGGGAGCTTGTAGCGGCTCTGGTGGACGCAAGCCCCGTTCCCTTTGTCCCTGTTGACGACCTTGAGTTGCCCGCTTTTTATGACAGTACGCAGGAAGCCACCTTTGTCCGCAAGGGGCTTTCCGAGCAGGAGCTGTTTGTGGGTATGGCGCAGGAGACAGCGGCGGCAATCTTTGATTTCAAGCACAATGAGAGCCGGGACAGCTCCAATTTCAAAGCCTACTGTGTGGCGTATATGACCGCATCCCGCTATGGCGTGGATACCAGAGGTTTTGACTTTAGCAGGCTTCCCGGCGAGTATGCCAAAATGGAAACGCAGGACTTTAAGGCGGAGCTTGGCGGGATGCGTGATGTGATGGGTGAAATCCAGACGGAAATGTATAAGAGCCTTGAGAAGAACAAGCCCGCCAAAGCCAAAGAGCAGGCAAGGTAAAGGAGGGACTGCCTATGAAAGAGGAACGATACCATCTGACCCTTGACCGATACGATAAGAATATCGTCATCAATGCCTTAAACACCCTGCGGACACAGCAGATACAGGAGGAACGCCCCACCGACCCTGTGGATGAGCTGATCAGCAAGGTGGCACACGCCCCGACCAAAAAGGTCAGGGTCGTCCCGTGCAGTTGCCATGAGGAACGATAACCAGAAAGCGGGCGTCATCCTTGCCGCCTGCGGTATCCTGCCCGTTGTGTGGATCGCCCTGCTCACAGCCCCTTTTGTGGGCGGCGGTCTGGTAGAAGTCATACAAAATTTTCCCATAGCGATGCAAAACCCGTTTTCCATAACGGTATGTGAGGACAGCGTAAAGACTGTCCTTATTTTTTTGCTCGCTTATGCGATGGGTATCGGCATCTGCTTCTCCACACGCAGGAACTACCGCAGGCGGGAGGAACACGGTTCAGCAAAATGGGGCGATGCCAAAATGCTGAACAGGAAATACGCCGACAAAAACTTTTCCGCCAACAAGCTGCTGACCCAGACTGTCCGTATCGGTCTGGACGGAAGGAAGCACCGCAGGAACCTGAATATTTTAGTCTGCGGCGGCAGCGGCGCAGGCAAGACACGCTTCTACTGTAAGCCCAATGCCATGCAGTGTGACGCTGAAACCTCAATGGTCATCTTAGACCCCAAAGGGGAAATCGTGCGGGATGTGGGCGGGCTTCTGGAAAAGAAAGGGTACGAGGTGCGTGTCCTTGACCTGATCAATATGCACCGCAGCCATTGCTACAACCCTTTTGTCTATCTGCGGGACGACAATGATGTACAGCGTTTAGTGACCAACCTTTTCAAAGCGACCACGCCAAAGGGCAGCCAGTCCCAAGACCCGTTCTGGGACACTGCGGCGAGTATGCTGCTCCTTTCACTGATTTTTTATCTGAAATACGAAGCGCCCCCGGATGAGCAGAATTTCCCGATGGTCATGGAGCTTTTGCGGGCAGGCGAAGTGCGGGAGGACGACGACAGTTATGTCAGCCCCCTTGATGAGCTGTTTGACCGTCTGGAGATGGTAAACCCGGAGCATATCGCACTGAAATACTACCGGGACTATCATTCAGGCTCGGCTAAGACCTTAAAGAGCATCCAGATTACCCTTGCCGCAAGGCTTGAGAAGTTCAATCTGGAGAGCCTTGCGGGGCTTACCGCTACGGATGAGCTTGACCTGCCCTCTCTGGGCGAGAAAAAGGTGGCTCTGTTCGCTCTGATCCCCGACAACGATACGAGCTTTAACTTTCTTGTGTCGATTTTATACACGCAGCTTTTCCAACAGCTTTTCTATCTTGCCGACCACAAGCACGGGGGAAGCCTGCCCGTCCACTGCCATTTCATCATGGACGAATTTGCCAATGTTTCGCTGCCGGACGACTTTGACAAGATTTTGAGCGTTATGCGTTCCAGAGGTGTGTCCGTATCGATCATCCTGCAGAACATGGCACAGCTCAAGGCACTGTTTGAAAAGCAATGGGAGTCCATTGTGGGTAATTGCGACAGCTTTTTGTATCTCGGCGGCAATGAGCAAAGCACCCACAAATATGTTTCCGAGCTTTTAGGCAAGGAAACCATTGACACGAACACTTACGGGAAAAGCGAGGGGCGCAGCGGGAGCTATTCGACCAATTACCAGATTTCAGGGCGTGAGCTTCTGGACGCTTCTGAGGTACGGATGCTCGATAACCGCTATGCGCTCCTTTTTATCCGTGGGGAGCGACCCGTGATGGACTTGAAGTATGACATCCTAAAGCACCCCAATGTGAAGCTGACAACAGATGGCGGTCAGCCGCCTTATCTCCACGGAGAGCCGACGAAGGCTGTGGCGACCATTGTATTTGACAGTGAGATCCCAGAGGACGCCGTGAAACTGGAGGAAGTCAGCACATCTTATGAGCTTCTGTCCGAGGAGGACTTGGAAGAATTATTCAACATCTAAAGGAGGATTTATTTATGGGAATTTTCAAGCGCAATGAGAACAAGGAAACCGGGAAACTGCCGATGGGCAGAAAGAGCAGGAAAGTATTTGCGGTCTATGCGGCGGCGGTGCTTTGCATGACCTGCTTTACTACCACCGCCTTTGCCGCCAGTGACCCGCTGACCGTCGTCAACAATCTTTCCGATTTTATCTTTGGTCTGATCCGTGCGATTGGTATGATTTTGCTCGGTTTTGGTATCGTCCAGATTGGTCTGAGCTTAAAATCCCACGACCCGTCCCAGAGGGCGAACGGTTTTCTGACCCTTGCGGGCGGCGTCATCATTACTTTCGCAAAAGAAATCCTGACCCTGATTGCAGGCTAAGACAACACAGGTTTAACCGGGAGAAAGGATGCGGGAGCAGGCTTTGGCTGTCTGCTCCCGTTTCTCTTTCCCCATTCAGGAGGTGGTTATTTTATCGAAACGCAGAAGAAATATGGCATCATCTATGCTGACCCACCGTGGCGGTATCAGCAGAAAAGTCTTTCCGGGGCTGCGGAACACCATTACAGCACGATGAGCGTGGAGGAAATCTGTCAACTCGATGTGGCGTCGGTGGCTGCGGATGACTGTGTGCTGTTCCTTTGGGCGACTTTCCCACAGCTACAAGAGGCATTGCAGGTAATTAAGGCGTGGGATTTTCAATATAAGACCGTCGCTTTTGTCTGGCTGAAACAGAATAAAAGCGGCAAGGGATGGTTTTTTGGTCTGGGCTTCTGGACAAGGGGCAACGCTGAACTCTGCCTGCTTGCCACAAGAGGAAAGCCCCGCAGGAAATCCAACCGAGTCCATCAGTTTATCATCAGTCCTCTGCGTCAGCATAGCCAGAAACCCAGTGAAGCCAGAGAAAAGATTGTCGAGCTTATGGGGGAACTGCCACGGTTGGAGCTGTTTGCCCGTGAGAAAGCCGACGGATGGGACACTTGGGGAAATGAAGTCGCATGTGATGTTGTAATAAACAGCAGACCAGAGACAACGGGAGGTGGTTTATGTGTCTGATAACTGGGTTGTACAGAATTTACAGAACGCCCTAAACACTTGGAATGAGAAATTGGCGGAAATCTGGCAGCTTATCACACAGTCCCCGGAGGAATTTAAGGGCGGTACGATATGGAGCGTCATCGTGGACATCCACGGTGCGGTGCAGGCAATCGGGCTTGCACTTTTAGTGCTGTTCTTTGTGGTTGGCGTGGTCAAGACCTGTGGCAGCTTTGCCGAGGTCAGGAAGCCGGAACACGCTGTAAAGTTATTTATCCGCTTCGCTCTTGCCAAAGGCGTCGTGACCTATGGCTTGGAGCTGATGATGGCACTCTTTACGATTGTGCAGGGGCTGATCTCAACCATTATGAACGCCGCAGGCTTTGGCTCAGCAAGTGAAACGGTCTTGCCGCAGGAAATCGTGGACGCTATCGAGGACTGCGGCTTTTTTGAGAGCATCCCCCTATGGGCGGTCACGCTGATCGGCGGGCTTTTCGTGACGGTGTTGTCATTTATCATGATCATGTCGGTTTACGGGCGTTTTTTCCGCTTATACCTTTATACCGCAATCGCTCCCGTCCCACTCTCCACCTTTGCGGGAGAGCCGAGCCAGAATGTAGGCAAGAGCTTTATCAAGTCCTATGCCGCTGTCTGCCTTGAAGGGGCAATTATCGTGCTTGGCTGTATCATCTTCTCCCTCTTTGCGGCTTCCCCGCCTGCGGTTGACCCGGACGCTGCGGCGGTGTCGATGGTATGGAGCTATATCGGGGAGTTGGTATTTAATATGCTCGTCTTAGTCGGGGCGGTCAAAATGGCAGACCGTGTTGTACGAGAAATGATGGGCTTGTAATTGTAAATTTTTCTGCGCATATTGACTGGGTGGCATAAAATGAGTATAATATGGTTAGAATAATACTACCAAATACAAACGGGAGGTGTGGCTATGAATATTCGTCCATCCGCAGCAATCCGCCAGAATTACAACGAGATTGCCGAAATGTGCAGAAAGACAGCAGAGCCGGTTTTCCTTACCAAGAATGGCGAGGGAGATTTAGTCGTTATGGATATTGAAACCTTTAACCGCAGGGAGAAGATGCTGAAACTCCGTGAGGAACTGCTTGCGGTTGAGGAGGACAGGATGGCGGGAAGAACTGGCTGTACGCTTGATGAACTGGACGCTTATCTTGATGAAGTGATTGCAGAGGTATAGCGTATGGTATCAAACAGCAAGTACAAAGTCATTGTTTCCGACAGGGCAAAAAGAATGTTAGGAACGCATATCCGCTTTATGGCGCAGGTCAATAAAGAGGCAGCGGCGGCAAAGAAGAAAGAGATTATGGCAGCGATGCGCTCTCTAAAGCAGATGCCGCAGCGTTTCCCTTACTTTGAGGAACTGTATATCACGCCGAATAAATATCACAAAATGTTCATTGAAAAGTGGTATCTTGTCCTTTACCAAATCCAAGATGATACGGTCTATGTAGAATATATCCTTGACTGCCGCAAGGATTACAGTTGGCTGATCAAATAGCAACAGAATATCAGAATGAAAATCGTCACTTGACTGCAGGTGGCGATTTTTTTATGCCCAAAAGGAGGTGCTTTTCATTTGGAAGTCAAGATCAATAAAGAAATCCGTAACTATACGGAGTCGATGTTTTTTGGACTGTCGCTGCGGCAGTTCATTTTTTCTGTCCTTGCCTGCGGTGTGGCGGTAGGCTTGTATTTTCTGCTCCGCCCTCACTTTGGCACGGAAACACTAAGTTGGATGTGTATCTTAGGGGCAGCTCCCTTTGCCCTGATCGGCTTTGTCAAATATAACGGGATGACCGCTGAGCAGTTTTTATGGGCGTGGATCAAATCGGAATTTCTGATGCCAAAAAGACTGCTCTTTTCTCCCGATAATCTCTATTACGAAGCCCTGAAAGAAACGATCCAAGACCACGAAAGGGAGGCTATGGGTATCCGCAAAAAACGCAAAGCCCAGACGAAAAAATCCAAAAAGCAGGGAGGTAAACGCTGATGAAAACTTTAAGGACGCTGTTCAAGCAGGATAAGGAAAAATTTGTCGTTCCCAAATCCGTACAGACTGTCATTCCCATCAAGACCATCTGGGAGGACGGTATTTTTCTTGTAGGCAAGAACAAGTACGCTAAGACATTCAAATTTGAGGACATCAATTACGCTGTGGCGAGCCGGGATGATAAAGAAGCGATGTTTCTGGAATACTCGGAGCTTCTCAACGCCCTCGACAGCGGTGCTACCACGAAAATCACAATCAATAACCGCAGGCTCAATAAGGTGGATTTTGAGCAGACTATCTTGATCCCGATGGCGGAGGACGGTTTGGATAAATACCGTAAGGAGTACAACAAGATGCTGCTCGATAAGGCAACGGGGGCAAATTCCATTGTGCAGGATAAGTATGTGACCATTTCCGTTTCCAAGAAAAACCTTGAGGAAGCGAGGAACTACTTTGCCCGTGTGGGTGCAGACCTGATCGGGCATTTCTCAAGGCTCGGCTCAAAATGCACGGAGCTTGACGCAGGCGAAAGGCTGCGCATCTTTCACGACTTCTACCGCACGGGCGAGGAAACCGCCTTTACTTTTGATATGGTACAGGGTATGCGCAAAGGTCACGATTTCAAGGATTTTATCTGCCCGGATACCTTTGAATTTGAAAACGACTGTTTCAAAATGGGCGACCGATACGGGCGTGTCATTTTCCTGCGGGAGTATGCCGCCTATATCAAGGACAGTATGGTATCCGAGCTTTGCGAGTTAAATCGGAATATGATGCTCTCCATTGATGTTGTCCCCGTTCCCACGGACGAAGCGGTCAGGGAGGTGGAAAACCGTCTGCTCGGCGTAGAGACGAATATCACGAACTGGCAGAGGAAGCAGAACCAGAACAACAATTTTTCAGCGGTCATCCCCTATGACCTTGAGCAGCAGCGCAAGGAAAGCAAGGAATTTCTGGACGACCTGACGACCCGTGACCAGAGGATGATGTTCGCTGTCATTACAATGGTGCATACTGCTGACAGCAAAGAGCAGCTCGATAATGACACGGAAGCCCTGCTTACGACAGCCAGAAAGCATCTGTGCCAGTTTGCGGTGCTGAAATATCAGCAGATGGACGGGCTGAATACTGCGCTCCCCTTTGGTGTGCGCAAGATTGACGCTATGCGTACCCTGACCACGGAGAGCCTTGCGGTGTTTATCCCCTTCCGTGTGCAGGAAATCTACCACAAGGACGGTGTGTATTACGGGCAGAATGTTATCAGCAAAAATATGATTATCGCTAACCGCCGCCACCTGCTCAATGGCAACTCCTTTATCCTCGGCGTATCAGGAGCAGGCAAGTCCTTTACAGCGAAAGAGGAAATGACGAACATTATCCTCACAGACCCTAATGCGGATGTGATTATCATTGACCCGGAACGGGAATATTCCCCGCTTGTAAAGGCGATGCAGGGCGAGGTAATCCATATCTCCGCCACAAGCGACAACCACATCAACGCTATGGATATGAACTCGGATTATGGAGACGGTGCAAACCCTGTTATCCTGAAATCCGAGTTTATTTTATCCCTCTGTGAGCAGCTCATCGGCGGCGCAAGTCTGGGGGCAAAGCAGAAATCCCTGATTGACCGCTGTACTGCCACGGTGTACCGCCATTATCAGCAGGGCAACTATCAGGGGACGCCGCCCACCCTGCAGGACTTCCGTGAGGAACTCTTAAAACAGAATGAGCCGGAGGCGCAGGAAATCGCTCTTGCCATTGAGCTGTTTACGGATGGCTCTCTGAACACCTTTGCCAAGTTGACCAATGTGGACACCCACAGCCGCCTGATCTGCTATGACATTCTGGACTTAGGCAAACAGTTACAGCCCATCGGTATGCTCGTTGTCCTTGACAGCATCTTAAACCGTATCACGATGAACCGGGCAAAAGGCAGAAACACCTTTATTTTCATTGACGAGATTTATCTACTGTTTCAGCACGAATACTCGGCAAACTTCCTTTTTACCCTCTGGAAGCGAGTACGTAAATACGGGGCGTACTGTACGGGCATTACCCAGAATGTGGACGACCTTTTACAGAGCCACACCGCAAGGACGATGCTTGCCAACAGTGAATTTATCATTATGCTCAATCAGGCGTCTACGGACAGACTGGAGCTTGCCAAGCTCTTAAATATCTCCGACCTTCAGATGAGCTATATCACGAATGTGGGCGCAGGTCAGGGGCTTTTGAAAGTAGGCAGTTCCCTTGTCCCGTTTGTCAATAAGTTCCCACGCAATACGGAGCTTTACAGGCTGATGACGACCAAGTTTGGAGAGGTCTAAAGGCGTGGGGAACGGACGGGAAACAGAGTTTTTTAACCTGCGCAACCAGATTTACTGCACGGACTGTATGGAACTGATGGCACATATCCCGGATGGCTTTGTGTCGCTGATCCTGACCGATCCGCCCTATGGCATCTCTTATCAAAACCATTTTGCCAGACAGCCCCATAAGCAGCTTGACGGGGACTGTGGGATAGACTATGAACGCTTTGCGTGGGAAAGCTACCGCATTTTGCGGGACAATTCCCACGCCTATTTTTTTACCCGGTTTGACTGCTATCCCTATCATTACGACTGCCTGCAAAAAGCGGGCTTTACGGTAAAGAATTGTCTGGTGGTGGAGAAAGGGACGGTCGGCGGCATTGGCGACCTGAAAGGCAGCTTTGCCAACAACGCCGAGTGGATTATCTTCTGCCAGAAAGGGCGGCGGGTATTTCAGCAGACGCAGTTATTGGAAAACCGCTACAAGGAAGGCACACAGTTCCATAAAGGCAGGGAGCCGAGCAAGCGTTATAAGACAAGGTTTCCTGCCTGTTGGTTTGGGGCGGAATATCCAAAGGCGACCTATCATGCCATCTGGCAGAAACAGAATGGGATTTACCATCCCACCGTAAAGAGCGAGGAGTTTCTGTCGTGGCTGATACAGATTTCCAGTACGCCAAAGGAACTTGTCTTTGACGGTTTTATGGGAACGGGCAGCACCGCACTGGCTGCCCTGAGAAACAGCCGGGACTATTTAGGCGCAGAGATTGACCGTGAGTATTTTACGGTGGCGCAAAAACGGATTAAGGAGGTATCTGAACATGTCTAACATTCGCTTCCGCTCTGCGGAGCATCAGGATTTCTTTCTGAAAAATATGATGAAATGCAGGGTCAACGACTGCTACCACCGGGCATTTTTCTATGTCATGGGGATTGCCGGGGAAACGAGGAACAACATCAGCCGGATGTTTGATTTTGAGAACGACTGTATTGTGCCGGATGGGATGCACGGAGGCTGGCAGACAAGCGGCACGGTCAAGGTCTGCCACCTTGCATTTAACCTCTGGAATAACTATGTGGAGGAAGGTCGGGAAAAGAGCTTTACCCCGGAAGATTTATTCTGCTGTGAATTTGCCCCCTACTTTATGGAGGGGATCAAGGTCAGGTATCCCGAATACTGCCGGGATCTGCCTGCGCCGAAACAGAATAAGGACTATGCGAGATAGGAGGATTTGTCTATATGAAGAAATATAAATCTGTGATCTGTGCTGTCGCCGCCGCCTGCCTTTTAGGTCTGGCGGCTTTCAGCGTCTACCACATTTATGACCATTACGCACAGCTTGACGAACAGACAGAAGTTTTTGAGGAAATAGCGGAGATTGTAGAGCAGGCTCCCGATGACGAGCCAGTGCCGGAGGATGTTCCCGTCAGCGAGGGCGAGGATGTTCTGGCAAGGTATCAGGAGCTGTACCTGCAGAATGAGGATATGGTCGGTTGGATTTCCATTGACGGGACGACCATCAATTACCCCGTGATGCAGACAAAGGATAACCCGAACTACTATCTCAAGAGGAATTTTGAAAAAGAATACAGCGACTTAGGTACTCCGTATATTCAGGAAGACTGCGACCTGTTGACGAGTGATAACCTGATCATTTACGGACACCATATCAGTGGAAACCGTATGTTTGGGGCGTTGGAAGATTACAAGTCCAAGAGCTTTTACGAAGAACACAAGACGATCCATTTTGACACCCTCACACAGCAGGGCGAATATGAAATCGTGGCGGTATTTAAGACCGTGGCGTACAGCTCCGAGGGCTTCCGTTACTATGATTTTGTCCGTGCGGAAAGTGAGGAAGAATTTAACGCTTATGTGGAAACATGCAGGGAGCTTGCCCTTTACGATACGGGCGTGACTGCTGAATACGGGGATAAGCTCATCACACTGTCCACCTGCGAATACTCCGCCGCCAATGGCAGGCTTGTGGTCGTGGCAAAGCTCCTGAAATAACCTGACCGCAAAACTTCTGGGAAAGGAGGTTTTGTATGGCTGATATTAAGACCAGAGATGCGGTCAAAGGCATGATAAAGACACTGGATAAGGCGGCGGTTGCGTCTGAGCGGATGAAATCCGCTTACGCCAAGACAAAGGAAAAAGCGGAAGAAGGTTATTTTTCCGAGGAAAGCTCCCCGTCCGAATATGCGGGCAACCGTCTCTCGTCCTCTGCCGAGCGTGTCACGAAAGAAGGCATCCACCAGTTTGACAGGCAGGGGCGAAAAGGTGTCCGGGAGACAAAGGAAAATATCATAAAGGCAAAGGACAAGATCGCTGATTTCAGGCAGCGCAGGGCGGCGAAAGCGATGTCGGGTAAGCAGGCAGGCGCACAGGTGCGCTATGGTACGCCATCCCCATCCCCTGCCACCCAGACCGGGAAAGCGGCGCAGCAGGCAAACAGCACAGTCAAGGGGACTGCCCGAAAAGCAAACAAGACGGTCAAAACCGCCGCTAAAGGCACGGTAAAGACCACGCAGAAAACCGTAAAAACAGCGCAGGCGACTTCCAAAGCGGCGATCAAGACCTCGACGCAGGCGGCAAAGGCTTCGCAGGCAGCGGCACGAGCGTCTGTCAAGACCGCACAGCGGGCAGCGCAGGCGGCACGGATGACCGCAAGGGCTACCGTAGTTGCCCTAAAAGCAGCAATCCGGGCGACGATGGCTGCGGTCAAGGCGATTATCGCAGGTACGAAAGCCCTGATAGCCGCCATTGCTGCAGGCGGTTGGGTGGCAGTTTTGGTCATTATCGTCATCTGCCTGATTGGACTGCTCGTCAGTTCAGTGTTTGGGATATTTTTCTCCGGGGAGGACTTCGGCACGGGAATGACGATGCAGACCGTCGTGCGGGAAATCAATACCGAGTATGAGAGCCGCCTTGATGAAATCAAGAGCGGCAATCCCCATGATACCCTTGAGATGTCAGGAAGCCGGGCAGTATGGAAAGAAGTGCTTGCGGTCTATTCTGTCAAGACGACCACAGACCCGGACAATCCGCAGGAAGTGGCGACAATGGACGAAACCAAAAAGGGGCTTCTGACAGATATTTTCTGGGAGATGAATGAGATCAACTCCCGCACGGAAACCAAGACGGAAACGCAGGTCATTGAGAGTGACGACGGTCACGGGAATATCGTGGAGACGGAAACTACCGTCACGTACACCTATCTGTATATCACAGTGACCCACAAGACCGCATGGGAAATGGCAGACCAATACGGTTTTGACGAAGAACAGAGGGAAATGCTCACGGAGCTGCTTGCCAATGAGAACAATTCCCTATGGTCGCAGGTGCTGTATGGCATCACAAGCGGCGACGGAGAGATTGTGTCCGTTGCCTTGTCGCAGGTCGGCAATGTGGGCGGTCAGCCTTATTGGTCATGGTACGGTTTTGGAAGCCGGGTGGAATGGTGCGCCTGCTTTGTGTCTTGGTGCGCCAATGAAAGCGGCTATATCGACACGGGCGTCATCCCGAAATTCGCAGGCTGCGTCTTAGGCTCACAATGGTTTATGGACAGAGGTCAGTGGCAGGATGGCAGCTTTGAGCCATCCGCAGGTCATATCATCTTTTTCGACTGGGAAGGCGATGGCGTGACCGACCATGTGGGCATTGTGGAACGGGTGGAAAACGGAACGGTCTATACCGTAGAAGGAAACTCTGGCGACTCCGTCCGTCAGAACAGCTATCCCATTGGCAGCAGCGTCATTTACGGTTACGGTATCCCCGCCTATTAAAAGAATGGCAAAAGAAAACCAGAGGTCATTCCTCTGGCTCTTTTGCCTTACATAGCCCGTTGATGGTGGCTTCAATAACAGAAAGCTCTCTGTCGTCCAGTCCGTCGAGCAGGGTGTCCACACGCCTGCGGACGGAGCTTTTCTTTGTCTTGCTGCCTGTATGTATATATTCGTCAATCGAAACATCAAACATCGTGATAAGCTGAATGAACAGCTCCATGCCGGGATACTGACCCTCATTCTCGATTGCCTGCAGGTGTCTTGGGTCATAGTCCACGATGCGGGCAAGCTGCTCTCTTGTCATCCCTTTGGCTTTACGGGCTTTTTTGATCGCCTGCCCTATCGGAGTAAAATCAAAGTCAAAATCATTATTCCTTTTATCCATAAGCTCACCACCTTGTACTCTGAAAATATCTCCATTCTATTTTACAGAGATGTGGCTTCTGATAGAACGATATGAAATCACTTATAATAAGAGATATAATATCCTATTACAAGATAGAATTTTTCTAATAGCTTGTTTTGCGCATGGCAAAATGATATAATAAAACCCACGGATAAAAGAAAAGACGGTGGTGAAATTATGTGCCAGAACAAAAAGCGGAGCAATGATGCTCGTCTCCACGCAAAGTCAGTATAATGAGCGACATTTGCGTGGAGTAACTTTATAGTCGCTTATCGAATAATGCTGGCTTTGCCTGCTTGAATTTATCAATCAAGGAGGAAGCCTGCATATGAAATATATAAATGCAAATGCAATTCTCCCTGATGTGTTAGTCGAAGAACTGCAAAAATATGTTCAGGCAGGGTATATTTATATTCCTGCGAAAGACGAACAGCGTAAATCATGGGGCGAATTGTCTGGTTATCGGGAGGAACTTAAGCGGCGCAATCAGATGATTGTGTCAGAATACCGTCAGGGAACTTCTGTCGAAGAACTTGCTGACCGTTACTATCTTTCGATATATGCTATTAGAAAAATTATTTATCAGAAATAACAAAGGGAGAGCTTCTGTTAAGGAGGCTCTCCTTTTCTACTAATTGGGTCTGTAATGTTCCGTGGATTGAGGATATATCTGTCGGTAAGTACAATTATTTTATAGCAAGAGGTTTAAGGAGGATATTTAAGATGGCTATGGCAAACAAGGCATATCCCCGGACGGGAGACACACAGACGATCTATCTGAAAAATGTTATTACAAACCCGAATATCGAAGTTGGCGACTATACGATATATAATGACTTTGTGAGCGATCCAAAAGAATTTGAGAATAATAATGTTTTGTATCATTATCCGATCAATGGAGATAAGCTTATTATCGGGAAGTTTTGTTCCATTGCCTGCGGAGCAAAATTTCTGTTTAACAGTGCAAATCACACACTGAGTTCCTTATCCACTTACACTTTTCCTCTATTTTTTGAGGAATGGGGACTTGAAAAGAAAAATGTAACAGACGCATGGGATAACAAAGGCGATATTATTATTGGCAATGATGTGTGGATTGGTTACGAAGCAGTCATTCTTTCAGGAGTTACGATTGGAGATGGAGCAATCATAGGCAGCCGGGCTGTTGTGACAAAAGATGTGCCGCCTTATACGATTGTGGGAGGTGTCCCGGCAAGACCTATCCGAAAGCGTTTTGATGAAGCGACCATAGAAAAATTGCTCCGATTGAAGTGGTGGGATTGGTCAGAAAACAATATAAAGAATAATATTGCGGCAATCCAGTCAGGGTGCATACAGCAGTTAAAAAGAAACGGAGAATGAAAATGTCAGTTGTAAAGAAAATAATAAGCCTTGAGCATATACCTGCTGTTATCTGGGGCGTTCCGTCCTCAAAGGTTTATTTATATGTTCACGGACAAGGCGGTAATAAAGAAGAAGCGGCTGATTTTGCGGAAATAGTATGCCGATATGGTTTTCAGACCTTAAGTATTGATCTGCCCGGACATGGAGAAAGAAAGGACGAAAAAGCTGCTTTTCTTCCGTGGGAGGTTGTACCTGAAATTCAGTCAGTTATGGAGTGCGCAAAAAAGCAGTGGCAATCTGTTTCCTTATATGCGAACAGCATTGGGGCATGGTTTAGCATGCAAAGTTTGGCGAGCGAGCCACTTCAAAATTGTATGTTTGTTTCTCCCGTGATTGATATGGTACAGCTTATTCAGAAAATGATGGGATGGGCGAATGTCACAGAAGAACAGTTAAAGGATGAAAAAATAATTTCAACATCTTTTGGACAGACGCTATCGTGGGACTATTGGAGATATGCGGTGGAACATCCAATCGTAAACTGGCGTGTCCCTACTAAAATTTTGTATGGAGAAAATGATAATATGACGGACTTCGATACCATCAGGCAATTTGCGAATAAGTTTTATTGTGATTTGACAGTAATGAAAGATGGTGGTCATTGGCTGCATACAGAGCAGGAATTGACAGTATTAAAAAAATGGATAAAGGATAATTTTAAAATCAGAAAGAACCCTGAGCAGATACGATGAAAAGATTTTCTTGACTTTTGCTATTGATAATAGTACTATTGATGATAGTAAAAGGAGAGATAAACTATGTCGTCGATTGATTTAGTGATACTTGGTATCGTGTTGGAAAAACCTCAAAGTGCATATGATATTCAGAAAGATGTGGAATACCACCACCTTTCCAGATGGACGAAAATAAGTGTTCCTTCTATTTATCGAAAAGTTCTTCAGTTAAGCGAAAAAGGATATTTGAAAAGCAATGTTGTAAAAGGAGACAGATTTGCGGATAAAGCGGTCTACTCGATCACCGATAAGGGAAGAAAATATTTTAACGAGTTAATGTCCACCTATGCGTCAGAAAGTATTCCTCTGCTTTTTGACTTTAATGTCGTTATTACAAATCTGAATAAGGTTAGTAAGGATGAAGCTCTAAAGCTGATTTCAAAACTCAGAACAAGTATTCAGTCGTCTGCTCTATCAAGTGAACGATATGCTTCTGAATTTTCAGATATACCGCTTGTTGGAAAGACGATATTTGAACAGCAAAGGCTTTTATATCATGCCCTTTTGGATTGGCTTGATAATTTTGAAAGTCAATTTTCTCAAGAATAAATATGACTATGAAAAGCAGCCTGACAATTCTGTTTGAAGCCCCATTTTGGATCGGTTTATATGAGCGCATAGATGGCGATAGATATGAGGTTTGTAAAATTACTTTTGGTGCAGAGCCGAAGGATTATGAGGTATATGATTTTCTGCTTCAAAATTGGCGTACTCTGAAATTCAGCCCGCCCCTTAAAGCAGATAGAATTGAAGAACGGAAAATCAATCCGAAGCGTATGCAGCGGGAAATCAATAATCAGTTACAAGACCGGGGAATAGGAACAAAAGCGCAGCAGGCACTTAAGTTACAACACGAGCAAAATAAACTGGAACGAAAAACCAAAAGCCGGGAGCAGCGGGAAGCGGAAAAGGAACGCCAGTATGCTTTGCGGCAGGAAAAAAAGAAAGCCAAGCACCGAGGGAGGTAATGCTTTATTAACAGAATATATTGGGACAGAGACAAAATTTCAATGATAACTGATCAAATAGATGCAGTGTCACATCAGCATTGGGCAATGCAGTTATTTTTAAGTATAGAAGAACAATTAGAGATAAGTGTGGGAGGAGAACAAGTTTTATGTAAGTGTATTGTAGTAAATCGCAATATACCACATAGTTTTTCAACGAATAGCACTGTACATTTTTCTATGATAATAGAACCGACTGCAAGTATTGCTGAACAGTTAGATGAAATAATGGAGGGAAAAGAATATCATATTTTTGAAAATGAAGATATTGCTCCACTTCAGAAGGCATTGCTGCAATTCGTCCATAGAGATGAATTGAAGGATTATCAGAATTTTATGACACAGCTATATTACTTTTGCGGACTAAAAAATCATCCTAAAATATTTGACGATAGAATTAGAAAATTACTTCACGATATAGAATTCTGTAACTGTGATACACATTTAATTGCATTATATGCGGATAAAGTGGCTTTATCACAAAGCCGATTATCACATTTATTTAAAGAGCAGGTTGGAATACCATTAAAAAGTTATATTCAGTTTCATCAAATGCAAAAAGCCTTTTTATGGTTACTAAATGGGAAAAATATAACGGAAGCTGCGATGCTTGCGGGCTTTGATACGCCATCTCATTTTGCGGCTGTTACTAAAAGAATGATGGGAATGCCTGCAAGCATTTCTCTAAAAGATAGCGTTTTTTTGAAAGTCACCGAAGATGAAAATAGATATAATCAAGAAAAATAAGGAGGGCTTGATTATGGATATGAAATTTCTTGAAGAAACCAAGATGTTGAATTATCGGTCGGTGGGCATACAAAATCTTATCAATGCAAGAAAATGGAGAAATCTTAATAATTATTTGAAAATAAAATCAGTTTATAGATATGTCCAAAATGAAATACTTTTTGGATATAACTGTAAAGATACATTAACTGCTGAACAGGTATTAAAGGATGGGTATGGGCAATGTAATACAAAGGCTACCCTTTTAATGGCTTTGTTAAGAGGAATAGATATTCCATGCCGCATTCATGGCTTTGAAGTCTCAAAAGATTTTCAGCGTGGAGCAACCAGTGGTATTATAGCAACACTTGCGCCAGATAGAATTATACATACATGGGTGGAGGTATATTATAAAGGACAATGGCTTACTTTGGAGGGAGTTATTATTGATGCTAAATATCTTGAAGCCGTTAAATCCAAATACTCTCAGGTTCAAGGAGAGTTTATGAGATTTGCTATTGCAACAAAAGATTTTCAAAAACTTTCAGTTGATTGGGATGAAAATAATACTTATATTCAGAGTGCTGCTGTTGTGGCTGACTTAGGTGTTTTCGCAAGTCCCGATGAATTTTTTGAAAATCATACACAGCATTGGTCTAAGTTGAAAAATGCTATGTATATTCATTTTGGAAGAAAAATAATGAATTATAATGTAAATAAAATGAGGAAAACTTATGGTAAATAAATGGATACGGTGTCCTATTTGTGGCAATAAAACTCGTGACAGACTCAGAGAAGATACGATTTTAATTAACTATCCCCTATACTGTCCGAAATGCAAGCAAGAGACTTTAATTACAGCAAAGAAAATGCAAATAACAGTCATTACAGAGCCAGACGCACAGACGCAGAGCCGATGAACTTGTGAGATATTTTACAATTCATTGGCTCTTCCTTTTGATATATGAGCCTGAAAGATTTTTAGCCTATAAAATCAGTTGTTGACCTATTAGGTAAATGGCTGTATAATGATATTGACCTAATAGGTAAAAACCACTGATGTAAGGGGGGGGGTAAAGTGATGTCAGGATTATTGAGCTTAGAGTCTCAGCGAAGGGATGCTATCTTAAATGCGGCATTAAAGGAATTTGCATTACAAGGGTATGACAATGCCTCAACAAATGTGATAGCAAAAGAGGCGGGAATTTCAAAAGCTCTTATGTTTCATTATGTAAGTAGCAAGCAAGAGTTATTTTTTGTTGTTTATGACTATTTCTCCGACCTTATTAAAAAAGAATATTTTGATCTGATGAATTATAATGAAAAGGATATTTTTGAGAGATTGCGTCAATCGTATTTCCTACAAATTAAACTTTCGGAAAAATATCCTTTTGTTCTGGAATTTAGTAAATTATCACAATTAACTAATTCTAAAGATGTAAACAAGGAACTGGAAAACAGATTGTATAAGGAACACTCAAATTGTTATCCAAAACTTTTCGATGGAATAGACGAAACAAAATTTAGAAAAGATCTAAATATAGAAAAATGTAAACAATTTATTTTTTGGGCTAATATTGGGTTTTCTAATCAAATATTAGATGAAATAAGAAATGGTAAAAAAACTTATTTAGATTGTAATTCTATTATGTCAAAACTAAACGACTATTTTGATGAGTTTAGGAAAATATTTTATGCTGACTAAAAATCAAGGAAAACAGAGTCAAAGTAAAACACAGTGGAAAAACATATTCTTTACGGCGTTTGTGGTTGCTTTAGCAATAATAGTATTTTTTGTTCAGTCCAATGAAAGGAAAGAAAATATGGTTGAAATGAGTACCCCTATTATTGTCGGATTTCCTTTGAAGGGTGAGTGGCTTTCCCCTAATACACCGGGTACCAAAATACCAAGTCACGGAACAAATCAGTTAGGAACAACATATGCCTATGATTTTATACAAGTAGATTGGAATAGAATAGGGCGTCCGGCTTATCGTGTTGGTTTTCTTCAATATCTTTTATTTGGCGCTACTTTAGATAAATACTATGGCTATGGGCAGGCGGTATATGCTCCTTGTGATGGTGTTGTTGTTAAAGCGCAGGATGGATATGAAGAAAATACCCGGACAAATTTATTTTCCGATTTATCTAATGCTTATAAAAATGCTCATTTTTTTAATCCTCAAATAGACGATATACAGGTAATTGCAGGTAATTACATTATTATACAGTATGACACTAATGTATATGCTGCTTTGTGTCACTTACAAAAGGGGTCGATACAAGTAACTGTTGGTCAAGAAATAAGAAAAGGGGATATTATTGGCAGGGTGGGACATTCTGGTAATTCGTTTGCTCCGCATTTACATTTTCAACTTATGGATAGTTATGATATAGAGACAGCAAATGGGATGCCTTGTGCCTTTGAAAAATATGAGATATTTCAAGACGGCGAATGGAAAGCTGTCATAAATGGTATTCCATCTAACAAGGATAGAATACGATTTCAAGAATAGGATTTTATAATGAAAGATGCAGAAGTTATGAAAAAGATAAAATGGATACTTTGCCCCACATGTGGAAATAAAACTCGTACTATGATACGAGAAGATACAGAACTTAAAAATTTTCCTCTTTTTTGTCCGAAATGTAAAAGAGAGAGTTTAATACAAGTAAAAGACTTTCAAATCATAGTTTTAAAAGAGCCAGACGCACAGACGCAGAGCCGATGAACTTGTGAGATACCTCACAGCTCATCGGCTCTGTTTGTAATGATATGCTTGATTTTGTTATTTTTCAGAAATACATGATGTTTCTTTGATTTTCAATTCCTCGACAGATAAATTTTTGTGCAAAGGAATTGCCATAAATATCGTTATGAGTGAGGAAAGCACATCAGCAATCGGTTGTGCGTATAAAATACCGTTTAAGCCCCATACAAGCGGTAAAATTAAAATAATAGGGATAAAACAAATACCTTGGCGGCAAGCCCCCAGAATGAACCCCTCTTTTCCTTTGCCAAGAGCAAGGAACAATGATGAATATACTGTATAAAATCCAAACAACATAAAGGTAATACCATTTATTCTTAAGGATGAAGCTCCGATGTTAATCATTTCTGTATTGCCAGTAGTAAACTGTGAAACAATAGTTGGAGAAAACAAAGTAAGTAATAAGCCTACAACAACACAGAAAATGGTTGACCATAAAATAGAGGTTTTGATAGCTGAACGCAGACGATCAAATTTCTTTGCACCATAACTATATCCTGCAATCGGCTGAAATCCTTTGATGAAACCAAATATTGTTAAACTTCCCATAGAGATTAGGCGAGTGACAACGCCCATTCCTGCTATGGCTGCATCGCTGTAATTACCTGCAGCATTGTTTATTAGCGAAATAGAAATACTGGTCAATAACTGAAATACAAGTGTAGGAATGCCGATTTTAAAAATTTCCGAGAGAACTTCTTTAGAAAAAGTGCAGCTCCTTATTTTGAATTGAAAAACACTTTTCTTCCTAAAAATATAAAACAAATATACAAGAGTAGAAATTATTTGTGAAATAGCAGTTGCAATTGCTGCTCCTGCAACACCTAAGTGAAAGGTGTATATAAATAACGGATCTAATCCAATGTTAAGGACAGCACCTAACAATAAAGCACACATTGTTGTTTTCGCTGCTCCTTCACTTGTCACGATGTTATTCATTGTTACATTGAATACATTGAAAATGCAGGAAACGATATAAATACTCGCATAGGTAGTTGCATAGGGAAGAATACTTTCAGTTGCACCTAAAAGCCTTAAAATGGGCTTTAAGAAAATGATTGAGAGGACTATTATAATTGCGCCGATAACAAGACTGCTGTATAGTGCAGTACTTGCGACTCTATTTGCTTGATCACGGTTCTTTTGTCCTAACAATCTGGAAATGTAGGAAGCAGCTCCATTACCAAACAATAATCCTAATCCGACAACTACCTGACCAAGCGGATATACAACCGAGATGGCTGCCATTTGACTTTCTCCCAATCCGCCTACAAAATAAGCATCGACAAGATTGTATAAGGCGTTGATAAGCATCCCAATCATTGTTGGAATACCCATAGCTAAAAGAGCCTTTGGAATTGGCGCATTGCCCAGTAACTCCATTTTTTTGTTTTGATTATTCATAGTGTTTCTCCTTTCGCTTGACAAATAGAATAAATTATACTACTATAAATTATAGTAATTGCGACGCAAAAGGTATTCTACTATAATTTATAGTAGTTGTCAAGAGAGTAAAGGAGGTAATTAAAATGGCTACCATAGATCTGATTGTTTTGGGGATTTTAAAAAAAGAGCCAATGAGTGCGTATGACATTCAAAAATTGGTAGAATACCGCAATATTTCAAAATGGGTAAAGATCAGTACACCTTCCATTTATAAAAAAGTTATTCAGTTAGAGGAAAAAGGATATATTTCAAGCCATATTGAAAAAGAGGGTAAAATGCCAGAAAAATCGGTTTATTCTCTGACTGAAAAAGGAAAGCAGCAATTTGAAAAACTGATGATTGAAATATCCGGTAAGCCTATTAACATATTTTTAGACTTTAATGCTGTCATCGTGAATTTGGACAGTATGCCAAGAGAAAGGCAACAAGAATGTCTGGATAATATTGAAAGCAGTATGGCAGTATTGAAAACATATTTGGAAGAAAATATTGCTTTGAAAAAAAGTGACGATGATATTCCTATTACGGGCATGGCAGTTTTACAGCAACAATATATATTGGCTCAAGCCATAGAGGAATGGATTTGTACTTTAAAAAGAAATTTGGTGTGAATAGAATGGACAAAGCTCTATGGATTATCTGTCCTGTCTGTGGCAATAAAACTCGTAATAGGATTAGAGAGGATACCATATTAAAAAGTTATCCTCTCTACTGCCAAAAATGTAAGTAGAAAACTTTAATAGATAAAAAACTACATGATGGTCATTCTAAAATTTTATAAGATTGATTGATATTTTCTTTTTTATAATATTGAAAATGGTACAAAGATTTTTAGTATGGACTGTAATGAGATTGTAAGAAGTGACTGCTATACTAAAATCACAAAACAGGTTTGGAGGTTTTAGCTATGGCAATATTGGAGACGAAAGACTTACGAAAGATATAC
>OLSX01000298.1_pt1 | contig 49924 bp, 58 predicted proteins | sample 1673141 | NCBI WGS metagenome assembly OLSX01 (sample SAMEA3136759, study PRJEB25190) | human gut metagenome | biome: human gut; feature: human-associated habitat; material: faeces | place: Austria | collected 2013 | reverse complement strand
AAACCCAAGAAGGGTGTCCTGCGCCATTGAAATCCTTAGTTTTCAGAACTTTTATGAAGTTCTGAAAACTTGTTCAGCGGGGCGAAAAGACTTTTTCGACACGCTGAAAAGCGAGGGACCCCCACTTTTTTCATCTGGCATATCCGGGCGGGGGCCGTCATACACTGGAGCAACAACAAAAGGAGGGACGACCCTTGGAACGAAGAGAATGTGAGACGCGCTATGAACTGGCGGCGGCCATCCTGCCCAGCCGCCTGCGGCGGATCGCCATGGAGCTGCCGGAGACGGACAAGAGACGGGCGGAGGAATTCCGCCTGCGGGCGGGGCACTGTCTGTCGGTGCTGCTGCCGGAGGGGGAGCGGTCGCTGGAGGCCATCGTCACCACGGAGGAATTGGAGACCTTGTGCGACATCGCCGCTGAATTTTCCCGCTACGCCTCCATCGAAACACTACGGCAGGGGTTTCTTCCGGTGCGGGGTGGCTTCCGAGTGGGGCTTTGCGGCTCCGCTGTGGTGAAGGACGGGGAGGTCACCAATCTGAAACAGATCTCCTCCGCTGTGATCCGCATTTCCAGAGAGCAGAAGGGCATCGCGCAGGCCGTGGCCCCACGGCTGTTCCGGGACGGGCGGTTCGTCAGCACCTTGCTGCTGTCCCCACCGGGAGGCGGCAAGACCACGCTGCTGCGGGATCTGGTGCGGCAACTTTCCCAAGGGGAGGGCGTCCCGCCCCAGCGGATCACCCTCATCGACGAGCGGGAGGAGATCGCCGTCATGTATCGGGGACAGCCTCAGATGGATGTAGGTCCCCGGACGGACGTTCTCAGCGGCTGTCCCAAGGCGCTGGCGATCCCCATGGCGCTGCGGGCTATGAATCCGCAGATCATCGCCGTGGACGAGATCACCGTCCGGGAGGATCTGCGAGCCATCTCGCAGGCGGCAGGCTGCGGCGTGGCGCTGCTGGCCACTATCCACGCCGCCAATGTAGAGGAGCTGCAAGCAAAGCCGCTTTATCAGGAGCTGATGGCCGGGCGGGTGTTCCGTCAGGCGGTGCTGATCCGAACAGGTCCGGAGGGGCGGCTGTACGCCGTGGAGAATCTGCCGTGATAAAACTGGTGGGCAGTCTGTGCGTGTTGTTCGCGGGAGGGAGCGTCTGGTGGCTTCAGCATCAGGAGCAACGGCGCCGGCGGCAGGTCTTGGCGGAATTGGCGTCGACATTGGAGCGCATGGAAACGGCCATCCGACTGAACCGGACGCCGCTGCTGCCGCTGTTCCGACAGGCGGCGCGGGGCCGCTGCCATGAGGTTTCCCAGCTGTTCGAGAGAAGTGCGGCGGCGTTGGCAGCGGGGAGGTCCCCGGAAATCGTCTGGTGTCAGACAGTCTCCTGCCTTCCGGTGTCGGAAACGGACAAGCGGGCCTTGTCCGAGCTGGTCAATGCCTTGCAAGGCGATGAAACGAGCGCCTGTAAAGGTATATCGCTTGCAAGAAAAGAGCTGCAAAACAGCCTGTCACAACTGGAAGAGCAGCGCCCCGATGAGGAAAAACGCACGGCGGCCCTTTGTTTTTCCGCCGTAGCGCTGCTGGTGATCTTACTGATTTGAGGAATGAACAATGGATGTAGATCTGATTTTCAAAATTGCTGCTGTGGGGATCTTGGTCGCGGTGCTGAACCAGCTTCTGGTTCGCTCAGGCCGGGAGGAGCAGGCCATGATGACCACCTTGGCGGGTCTTGTGGTGGTCATGATGATCTTGGTGCAGGAGATCAGCGGACTGTTCCAGCTCATCAAGACCCTGTTTGATCTCTGAGATGGCGCTGGTGACCCAGGCGGCGGCGCTCTGCGTGATCGCGGCCCTGCTGGGACTTGTCCTCCGCCGGAGCAACCCGGAGATCACGCTTTTGCTGGCATTGGCAGCGGCAGCGGCGGTTTTGCTGGCCTTAGCGGAGCCACTGACGGAATTACTGCGGTTTCTGGAACGGCTGGCAGAGCAGAGCGGTGTCTCCCGGACGCTGCTGACGCCCCTCTATAAGACGGTGGGCATCGCCCTTGTGGTGAAAGTGGGCGGCGGGCTGTGCCGGGATGCCGGGGAAAGCGCGCTGGCCGCCGCACTGGAATTTGCCGGGACGGTCTGTGCCCTTTTGACGGCGCTGCCCCTGCTGCGGGCGGTGCTGGAACTGATAACGGAGCTGAGATGATGAAACGCTTGAAAATCTGCTGCTTTTTGGGACTGGCCCTCCTGTTGCTGACGCTCCCGGTCCGGGGCGCGGAGCTGCCGCCGGAGGTGGAACGGGCGCTGCCACGAGAGGCCGGTCAGCTTTTGAAGGATGTAGACCACTGGGACGTGAACAGCTTTCCGGAGGGGCTTTGCGCCATCTGGAACCACCTCCGAAAAGACGTGAACACCGTTTTGCGGCGTCAGACCCGTGGGGCGGTATCAGTGCTGCTGGTGGCGGTGCTATGCGGATTGGTCAGCGGTTTTCAAAAGGGTGTGGGAGACGAGAGCCGGTTTCTGCCTATGGCGGGCGGGCTGGCCGTCACTGCTCTGACGGCAGGCAGTCTGGACAGTCTGATGGGGGCGGGGACTGCGGTCATGGAGCAGATGAACACCTTTTCCAAGGCGCTCCTTCCCACGCTGGCCGCCGTTTCCGCCATCTCCGGCGGGGCCGTGGGCGCGACACTGCGGCAGATCGCCACGGTGTTTTTCGCGGACCTGCTGCTGGGGCTGATTCACGGACTGCTGATGCCCATGGTCTATCTCTACGCCGGGGCGCTGGCGGCTGGCTGCTGCCTTGCGGACAAGCGGCTGACGGCGGTGGCGGAGCTGCTGAAAACCGTCTGCACCAAGCTGCTGACCGCCGCACTGCTGGCCTTTACCCTCTACCTCACTGTAGGCGGCATTTTCGCTGGAACGGTGGACAGCGCCAGAGTGCGGGTGACGAAAACCGCCATTTCCGGCATGATCCCCGTGGTGGGGGGCATCATCGCAGAGGCATCGGAAACCGTGCTGGCCGGGGCGGGGCTTTTGAAGGGGGCTATCGGCGTGTTTGGCCTGCTGGGGGTGCTGGCCCTGTGTGCCTATCCCTTTTTGCAGCTGGGGATCCAGTACCTTCTCTACAAGCTGACGGCTTTTTTGGCCTCCGTCATCGGAGATACGGAGCTGTGCGGACTGATCGGCGGCCTTGGCGGCGCCTTCGGTCTGATCCTGGGCATGGTGGGAAGCTGCGCGCTGGTACTGCTGGTGTCCATTCTGGCCTCCGCAGCTGTGGTGACATCATGATGGCGGCGGCCCGGGCATGGCTGACGGCGGTGGTGTCCGTGACGCTGCTGCTGTCTGTGGTACAGACGCTGATACCAAAGGGGAGTCTCCGGGAGATCACCTCCTTTGTGGGGGGACTGCTCCTGCTGGCCGTGCTTTTGCGGCCCCTTGGGAGTGTGGATCTGTCCGCCGTCTCTCTGAATCTGGACGCCTACCGGCAGACGGTGGAGCAGCGGCAGGCAGAATTGGAGCAAGAGGGGCAGAAAGAGCTGGTGGGACTCATAGAAGCCGAACTGGAATCATATATATGGGACAAGGCGGCTGATATGGGCCTGACGCTCCGGGTGCAAGTCACCGTGGAGCCGGACGGCAGCGGCGTCCCCGTCCCCGTTTCTGTGGAACTGACGGGGCCGAGGTCCGAAACGCTGTCCCGGTGGCTGGAAACGGAGCTGGGCGTCCCGGCGGAAAGACAGGTGTGGAATGAAAACTGAAGGAGTGCGGAAGCTATGGGACCGATACAAATACGCGGCACTGATCTTGCTGATCGGCGCTGGGCTGCTGTTATGGCCCGGTGGGAGCGGGCACACGGCACAGACTGGGCAGAGCGAAGCGCCACCGGCCTATACAGCCGCGGAGACGCTGCGAAAGGACTTGGAGGAAATTTTGGGGCAGATCCAGGGCGTAGGGACCGTGCGGGTGCTGCTGACGGTGGATACCGACGGAGAACGGCAGTTGGCCCAGAATACGGAGCTGCGGTACAGCGGCAGTGCGGCGGCGCCGGCGGACTATTCCCGGACCTCGGAGCCGGTCCTGCTGGACGGCGGGGACCGGGAGGAGACCGTTGTGACCCGGACGGCGTATCCCACCTATCGGGGGGCGCTGGTGGTCTGTCAGGGGGGCGACCGGGCCGACGTGAAGCTGGCAGTCACCGAGGCGGTGTCCGCCTTGACCGGACTGTCCAGCGACCGCGTCACCGTGGCAAAATGTCAGTGATTATCTGGAGGAGGAAAGGACCTATGAGCGGAAACGCAAAGCGAAACCTTGTGGTAGGCACCATGGCGGTGCTGGTGTGCGCGGCTGTGGGACTGAACTGGAAATACTCCACGCAGGAGGCCCTCCAGCAGGCGGAGGAAACCGGAACCAAGATTTTAGGAGAAGCCACACTGGTCTCAGGTCAGGAGGGGACGGAGCTGGCGGAGGACACCGTCTACGAGGGAGACGACTACTTTGCCTCCGCCCGGCTCACCCGGCAGCAGGCGCGGGACAGCGCCATTTCTCTCCTTGAGGACGCTGCCAAACAGGAGGACGCGGACAAGGAGGTGGCCAATCAGGCGTCGGAGAGTATTCAGGTGCTGGCGTCCTACACGCTGAAGGAAGCCCAGATCGAAAATCTGGTGACGGCCAAGGGGTACACCGACTGCGTGGCCTTTATGGGGGATGATTCCCTGAGCATCGTTGTATCCACGGCGGACGGAACGCTGAATTCCACGGATGTAGCCAAGATCACGGACATCGCCATGACTGAGACCGGCTATGCCGCCAGCGCCATTCGGATCATGGCATCAAATTAGCTGTTGTAATTTTCGGAATTGCATGGTAGAATAACACATTAGAAATGAAGTTCGCCGCCAAGATACAAAAAGGAGAATCACAATGGCTGAAAATAAGGGTTATATGACGCTTTCCGACGAGCAGGGAAGCATCCACATTTCCGAGGAGGTCATCGCCGCCATCGCGGTGGGCGCCGTCCGGGAGGTGGAAGGCGTTTCCGGCATGATGGGGAATCTGGGTACCAGCGTTGCGGATCTGGTGACCAATAAGAAGGGTGCTCAGAAGAACGCCAAGGGCGTAAAGATCGAAATGACCGAGACCGGTCTGGTGCTGGATATCTACCTGACGGTGGCATACGGCCACGCTATCCCTGAGGTGGCAGAGAATGCCCAGAAGGCTGTGGCCTCTGCGGTCAGCGATATGACCGGCTGCACCGTGGAAACGGTGAACATCCATGTGGGCGGCGTGACCCTGGCCTGATTGCCAGACTCAACAAGAGAGAAAAGGACGAGAGAAGCTATGACACGGAATACCGCACGGGAAATTGCCGCGCATCTTTCCTACGAATTGAGCTTCACGGATAAAACCGTGGAAGAGCTGCTGCAGGAGCGGCTGACCAGCGAGGCGTTCGCCGAGCTGGCGGAGGAAGACTCCCTGTATACAGAAGCGCCCAACGCCAAGCAGGTGGCGTATATCACCCGCTTGGTGACCGGCGTGAATGAACACGCCGCCGAGCTGGACGGCTATATCGCCAAGTATGCTAAGAACTGGAAGTTCTCCCGCATTCCTCTGGTGGCCTCCGCCATCATGCGGGTAGCCATGTACGAGATCCTCTACATGCAGGACATTCCCAATGGCGCCGCCATCAACGAAGCGGTGGAGATCGCCAAAAAATACGAGACGCCGGAAACCGTGAAATTTATCAACGGAATTCTGGGCAGCTTCGCGCGGGAAGAGATCTCCCAGTAAGCATCTCAACAAACCGGCAGAGCGGATGCGGCACAGACCGCCTCCGTTCTGCTTTTTTACACAAGGAGACGCCATGGAACAGCGCAACCGGGGGATCGACCTGCTGCGGATGACCGCCATGTGGATGGTGGTCATTCTCCATATTCTGAATAAGGGCGGCGTTCTGGCTGCCGCGGCGCCCCTGTCTGCGGGGCAGGGGACCGCACGGCTGCTGGAGGCCGCCGCCTACTGCGCCGTCAACTGTTACGGACTGATCTCCGGATATGTAGGCGTTCAGCGGCGCTTCCGGTACAGCGGTGCGCTGGCCCTGTGGCTGCGGGTGGCGTTCTACACGCTGGGCATCACGGCGGTATTTGCATGTCTGATGCCCGGCAGCGTCAACGGTGACCGGGTGCTGCGGGCCTTTTTCCCGGTGCTGTTCCGGCAGTACTGGTATGTGACGGCCTACTTCGGGATGTGCCTGTTCATCCCGTTTTTCAATCTGCTGCTGAACCGCCTTTCCAAGGGACAGCTGCGGCTGCTGGCGCTGTCCATCGTGCTGGTGTTTTCCGTTCTGCCCACCCTGCGGCAAAAGGACGTCTTCCTGACGGACAACGGTTACAGCGTCCTGTGGCTGTCCTGTCTCTACCTGCTGGGCGGCATCCTGCGGCTGTGCGGAAGCCAAACGTCCCGCCGTCCCGCCAGCCGGGGGGCGATTTATGCAGGCTGCGTACTGGCAACGTGGCTGGTGCGTCTGGCAGGGGACCGGCTGTGGATGGCCCGGACGGGACACCTCTGCGACAAGGTGCTGCTGACAGCGTACACCTCGCCCACCGTTCTGCTGGCGGCGGTGGCGCTGGTACTGTGCTTCGCAGCGCTGAATATCGGCCCCCGTTTTGGGCGTTTTATCGAAAGCGTCTCGCCGCTGGCCTTCAGCGTGTACCTGATCCACGCCCATCCGCTGATCTGGGAGCACTGGCTGGCAGGCCGGTTTGCGTTTCTGGCGGACAAGCCGCCGATTCTGCTGGCATCAGGCGTTCTGGGCGGCGCGTTTGCCATCTACCTCGTCTGCTCTCTGGCGGACGTCCTGCGGGCAGGCTTATTCCGCTTGTTCCGTGTCAAAGCGTTTTCCCGGTGGGCGGAGGAAGCCGTATCGGCCCGGCTTCGCCCCTGGCTGGATAAGGAGTAACTATGGAGCGGCATATTTTCAGCGTCACGGAGGTTAACGAGCTGGTGAAGCTCCTGCTGGATAACGAGCCCATGCTCTCCGGCATCTGCGTCCGGGGCGAGATCTCCAACTATAAAATGTACCCCTCGGGGCACCACTATTTTTCCCTGAAGGACTCCACCGGAGCCATCCGGTGCGTCATGTTCAAGGGGCAGGCTCTGCGTCTGCGGTTCCGTCCGGAAAACGGCATGAAGGTGCTGGTGACGGGCCGGGTCAGCGTCTTTCCCCGGGACGGCGCGTATCAGCTTTACTGCGACACCATGACCCCGGAGGGGGCGGGAGATCTGGCGCTGGCCTTCGAGCAGCTGAAGGAGCAGCTTTATAAAGAGGGGCTTTTCGATGAGGCCCACAAGAAGCCGCTGCCCCGATTCCCGGAGCGCATCGCCATTGTGACCTCCTCGGCGGGGGCGGCGGTCCACGATATGATCCGTATTCTGCGGCGGCGCTATCCCTTAGCCAAGGTGATCTTGCTGCCGGTGCGGGTGCAGGGAGCGGAGGCCCCGCCAGAGATCGCAGGGGCCATCCGGTACGCCGACAAATGGAAAATCGGCGATGTCATCATCACCGGCCGGGGCGGCGGCTCTATGGAGGACCTGTGGGCCTTCAACGATGAGCGGGTGGCCCGCGCCATCTACGCCTGCGAGACCCCGGTGATCTCCGCCGTAGGCCACGAGCCGGACGTCACCATTTCCGACTTTGTGGCGGATGCCCGGGCCTCCACGCCCTCCAACGCCGCGGAGATCGCGGTGCCGGATCAGGTGGAGCTGCGGCGGCAGCTCAGCGACCTGGCGGAGCGGATGACCGGCAGCCAAGCATCCCGCCTGCAAGCCCTGCGGGAGCGGGTGGATGCGCTGGGCCGCAAACGGGTCCTGACAGACCAGCTGGCCTACGTACAGGACAAGCGCATGGAACTTTTGCACTTGCAGCAGCGCCTTGGAGATCTGGCAAATGCCGAGATCGCACGAAAGCAAAAAGCCTTTACAGCTCTTGCGGCGTCACTGGATGCTATGAGTCCCTTGAAGGTTCTGGGCCGGGGCTACGCCGTGGCCCGGAACGAGGCAGGGCAGGTGCTGAAAAGCAGCGGGGAGACCCATATAGGCGAGCGGATACATGTGACATTGGGCAGCGGCGGCCTGACCGCCGTGGTGGATCATATCGAGGAGGCGCGAAATGGCGGCTAAAAAACTGAGCTTTGAGGAAAAGCTGTCCCGGTTGGAGGAGATCGTGGCAGCGCTGGAAAAAGGGGACGCCCCCTTGGCGGATTCCCTGCGGTTATTTGAGGAGGGGACCAAGTTGGTCAACGCCTGCTCCACGGAGCTGGACAAGGCGGAGCAGCAGGTGGTCAAGCTGATGAAGGGGCCCGACGGCGCGCCGGTGGAGCTGCCCTTTGAAAGTACGGAGGATTGACATGGAAAAGACTGCGTTTGACGCCCGGTATCAGGAATATCTGGCGGCCATCGAGGACTATTTGAACAGCCTGTTTGCGGAAAAGCCCCATTGGGCGGATCTCTATGAGGCCATGCGGTACAGCGTTCTCTCCGGCGGCAAGCGGCTGCGTCCGGTGATGACGCTGGAATTTGCCCGGCTGTGCGGTCTGGACTGGCACAAGGCCGTGCCGGTTGGCTGCGCGCTGGAACTGGTCCACACGTATTCTCTGATCCATGATGACCTGCCCTGCATGGATGATGACGATCTCCGCCGGGGCAAGCCCACCAACCACAAGGTCTATGGCGAGACCTTGGCAGTACTGGCGGGAGACGCCCTCCAGCCTGCGGCCTACCGCCTGATCCTGACGGCTCCCGGCCTGACCGACGCCCAGCGGGCGGATTGCGCTTTGATTCTGGCGAACGCGTCCGGCCCGGACGGCATGGTAGCGGGGCAGGTGCTGGACACGCTGCACCATCCCTCTGCCCAAGATGAGTTAACGGAGGTCCACCACCTGAAAACCGGCGCCATGATCGCCGGAGCCTGTATGCTGGGCGTCGGCGCAGCCGGGGGCGGCGAGGCGGCCCGGAAGGCCGCGGAGGACTACGGTTATCAGCTGGGCCTTGCCTTCCAGATCCGGGACGATATGCTGGACGTCATCGGAAACGCCGACGAATTCGGCAAGCCCATCGGCTCCGACAAGGACGAGGGCAAGGTCACCTATGTGGACCTGCTGGGACTGGACGATTGCGGCAAGCTGATCCATGAGCTGACGGAACAGGCGGTCTCCGCCGTGTCCGACTTGGACCGGGACGGCTTTTTGACCGCTTTGGCGGAAAGCCTCACTGAGCGCACGAAATAATTCATCAAGCAGCCGGGAGGGAAGACCTCCCGGTTGTTTGTTTAGAAAAACTCCATAGATCCCGCACACAGCAGGTATCGTACACAACGAAGTCGGCAGGATGGGCCGGGGCCTGGAAAGCTGTTAAGACACCGCCAAAAATCACTCGTCGGGTCTATGAAGTACACCGTCAGCCGCTCTGTATATATACGGAAGATGTTGCATATTTTCGCAAGCCATGCTATACTGATATGAGCTAAGCGGCGGCGCAGTATTCTAGTCAGATCTGCCGTTTCCGAGGGAGGACCTAAAAAGCCTCCAAAGGGCACACCTGTGAAACTTCTGGTGTCTGCTTGAGACGCCCAGTCTTGGGTGGATGCTGGGAGGAAGCGCGCTTTTTGCGCTTGCGGACTCAGGGCGATTTCCAATGGCATGGATACCCCGACCCTGTTTCCGTGGAGACCTGTTCTTGTGCGTGGACGTACTCCCATTGTGGTAAGCGGATCCATGTACGAAGCAGATGATGAACCTGCAATGCGGTGCATCGTGCCTTCGGGTGCGTAACGCTGTGTGCAGCCGTAGCCTGCCTTGCGTGAAGCTGGTGAATGTGGGATCAACACGGCGCTGTCCTGGCCGGGACGGCGATCGTGATCGCCCGCTGAAACCTGTTTTGCAAAAGAGGCTAAAGAAACGGACAGACTGTGGTGGAAAACACCTAGGCTGTTCATGGGAAGCGAATCAGGGATTGCAGTGCGGACTCAGTGGCAATCGGGTAGCGCGATCGGCGACGGCGCGCCTCGGAACTGAAAGGGGAACCGCCTCCATCGGCAACGAGAGGTGTTCCGTGGGGAAAACAAACCCGCACCTAAGCCGCAAGATTTACCTGGTTTGCTGCCGCTGACTTAGCATATCTGAATGATAACGGAGGCGTTTTTTTGAAAAAACCTTCCAATCCGAAAACCGGCAAGAAGGAACATAACCACTACCGCTGGGCGCTGACGGCCTTTGTCATGGCCGTGGCCCTGTCCGGGCTGCTGAGCCTGAGCTCCGAGGCCATTTTGGAGAACGCCGGTCTGCTGCTGGCGCTGCTGATCCTGGCGCTGTTCATTGGACTTGGCATCCTGTTTGACATCATCGGCGTGGCGGTGACCGCGGCGGACCCCCGCCCCTTTCACTCCATGGCCGCCCACAAGGAAAAGGGCGCAAAAGAGGCGCTGAAGCTCCTGCGGAACGCGGACCGGGTATCCAGCGTCTGCAACGATGTGGTGGGCGATATCTGCGGCATCGTCTCCGGCGCTACCGGCGCGGTGATCGTGGCCCGTCTGCAAAAGGGACTGGACCTGGAAAACGTGCTGATCTCCGTGGGTGTCACGGCACTGATCTCCGGCGCTACCATCGGCGGAAAAGCGCTGGGAAAGCCCTTCGCCATGAACCAGAGCAAGCGGGTGGTCCATCTGGCAGGCCGGTTTCTGCATTTGTTTCATCGCGGCTGAGTCTTTGCTGATCCATACAGCCGCAGGAGGTCATTGTGATTCTGGATTCCATTCATTCCCCTGAGGATATCAGGGCACTCGATCAAAATCAACTGCCGCAGCTTTGTAAGGAGTTGCGGCAGTTTCTGCTGGAAAACGTGTCGAAAACAGGCGGACACTTTTCCTCCAATCTGGGCGTTGTGGAGCTGACGGTGGCGATCCACCGGGTCTTTGACACCGCCCATGACCGCCTTGTGTTCGACGTGGGGCATCAGGCCTACGTCCACAAGGCCCTCACCGGCCGTCAGGCGCTGTTTTCCACACTGCGGCAGCTGGACGGCCTCTCCGGGTTCCCCAAGCCCCACGAAAGCGTCCATGACGCCTTCATCGCGGGCCACGCCTCCAACTCCGTTTCCGTGGCGTTGGGTATGGCGAGGGCAAGGACCTTGCAGCACCAGGATTATCAGGTCATGGCGCTGATCGGTGACGGCGCCCTCACCGGCGGACTGGCCTACGAGGGTCTGAACAACGTTGGGGCCTCCGGTGAGCATATGATCGTTCTTCTGAACGACAACGGCATGTCCATCGACCCCAATGTGGGGGCTTTGCCGAATCATCTTTCCAAGCTGCGCAGCAAACCTGCCTACTACCACTTTAAGAAATGGTATCGGGGCCTCTTTGGAGAGTCTCCCTCCCAGTCCGCCATCTATCGCTTTAACCATCGGCTGAAAACCAGCCTGAAAAAGACACTGTGGCCGGGAAGCACTCTCTTTGAGGATATGGGCTTCACCTATCTGGGACCCATCGACGGCCATGACCTGCCCCGCCTGTGCGATATGCTGACGTGGGCCAAGGAGCTTACCGGCCCCGTGGTGGTCCATGTCCACACCCAGAAGGGTAAGGGATACGCCTTCGCAGAGCGGGACCCCGGCAAGTTCCACGGGATCGCGCCCTTTGATCCGGAAACCGGACTTTTGAAAAAAGCACCCGGAGAGACCTTTTCCTCCGTATTCGGCAAGACCCTCAGCGATTGCGCCGGGGAGGACAGCCGCATCTGTGCTATCACCGCCGCCATGGAGGAAGGCACCGGCCTGACGGTATTTGAGCAGGCCCACCCGGAGCGGTTTTTCGATGTGGGCATTGCGGAGGGTCACGGCGTTTCCATGGCTGCCGGCATGGCCAAGCAGGGGATGATCCCTGTTTTCGCCGTGTACTCCACCTTTTTGCAGCGGAGCTACGATATGCTGGTCCACGATGTGGCTCTGCAAAAGCTTCATGTGGTCCTTGGCGTGGACCGGGCCGGTCTGGTGGGCGCTGACGGCGAGACCCATCACGGCTGTCTGGATGTTTCCTATCTCACCAGTATTCCGGGGTTCACGGTCCTGTGCCCCGCCAGCTTTGCGGAGCTGCGGACCATGCTTCATCAGGCGCTGTTTGAGATCGACGGCCCGGTGGCGGTCCGGTATCCCAGAGGGGGAGAGGGCGTTTTTAACGCGGACACCAGCACTCAGGCCGTAGTGCGCATGAGGGACGGCTGTCAGGCAGTCCTGATCACTTACGGAACGCTGGTGGAGCAGGCCCTGTCCGCCGCGGAGGAGCTGGAACGATCCGGGATCTCCACCCGCGTGGTGAAGCTCAACCGCATCGCCCCTCTGGACACGGCGGCGATCCTCCGGGAGACGGAGGGAGCCGAGACCGTCCTGATATTGGAGGACTGTTTTGAAAACGGCAGCGTGGGCCAGCAGCTGGCTGCGGCCATGGAAGAGACCGGGCAGTGCTGTTCTCACACGATTTTGCAAAATCTGAAGGATCACTTTGCCCCGGAGGGCACGGTGGATCAACTGCGGCACCGGTTCGGCCTTGACGCTGACGGTGTGGTAAAAACGGTAAAGGAGGCCATGTCCTGTGAGCAATAAAACGAGATTGGATGTGCTGCTGACGGAGCAGGGGCTTCAGGAAAGCCGCCAGAAGGCACAGGCCACCATTATGAGTGGTCTGGTGTTCGTCAACGGTCAGCGGGTGGACAAGCCCGGAACGGCGGTCCCCAATGACGCAAAAATTGAAATTCGTGGGAATACTTTGAAGTATGTGAGCCGGGGCGGTCTGAAGCTGGAAAAAGCCATGGCGGAATTTCCCATTGAGCTGAATGGTTGCATCTGCGGAGACATCGGTGCCTCCACCGGCGGCTTTACGGACTGTATGCTGCAAAATGGAGCCAGCAAGGTCTACTCGGTGGATGTAGGCTACGGCCAGCTTGCCTGGAAGCTCCGTGAGGACCCCCGTGTGGTGTGCATGGAACGCACCAATGCCCGGTATCTGACCCATGAGCAGATCCCGGACGAGCTGGATTTTGCCTCCATCGACGTGAGCTTTATTTCCCTGAAGCTGATCCTGCCGGCGGTGGCCAACGTTTTGAAGGACGGCGGCTATGTGGCCAGTCTGGTAAAGCCCCAGTTTGAGGCCGGTAGGGAGAAGGTAGGCAAGAAGGGCGTTGTCCGGGACCCAGTGGTGCACAAGGAGGTACTGGAGCACTATCTGGAGCACGCAAGGGAAGCGGGCTTCGGTGTTCTGGGACTGACCTATTCCCCCATCCGTGGGCCGGAGGGGAACATCGAGTATCTGGGCTTCCTGCAAAAGGGCGCGGAAACCACCGCAGCCTTTGACTTGGACGCTCTGGTGGAGGAATCCCATCAAACCCTGAAGGAGCACGGAGAGGGGACGGTATAATGGAACCGAAAAAAATCATTCTCTGTCCGAATCCGGACCGGGACACCGGAATGAAGGCCACAAAGTCCGCCATTGCCATTTTACGGGACATGGGCTTTCAGACGGTGGTCTGTTCGCCCTTCCGGGACCCGAAGACCGACGCCTTCGGAGATCTGCCCTCCAAGCCGCTGCTGCCGGAGTTGAAGGGCGCGGATCTGGTCATCACCCTTGGCGGCGATGGGACGATCCTGCATCTGGCCAAGCTGGCGGCGCTGCACAAAATTCCCATGCTGGGTATCAACATGGGGGGACTGGGCTTTCTGGCGGAGCTGGAGGTTGGCTCTCTGAACGCTTTGCGCGGCCTGAAAAACTGGGATTTTCCCATTGAAGAACGAATGATGCTGGACGTTTCCGTTCTGCGGGACGGCAAGCAGATCTATACGAATATGGGCCTGAATGATGCAGTGATCCGGGAGGGCCCCATCTCCCATGTGATCCATCTGAAGGTATTTTCCGACGGAAAGCACCTTGCGGACATCGCGGGAGACGGCGCCATCATTGCCACCCCCACAGGCTCCACAGCTTATTCACTCTCCGCCGGCGGCCCGGTGGTGGAGCCGGTGGCCCAGATCCTGACTCTGACACCCATCTGCACCCACAATATGCGCTTTTCCTCTTACGTTCTCTCGCCGGACCACACCCTGACGGTCTCCTTTGAGCGCAATGGCCGCAAGCCGATATTCCTGTTTGTGGATGAGAGTCGGGCGTTCCCTCTGCATTCCAACGATATTGTCCAGATCCGCCGAAGCCGGTATCTGACCCGGCTGGCGCATCTGTCTGAAAAGAGCTTCTGCGAAGTATTCGCGCAAAAAATGCTGCCGGGAGGTTTTCAGTCATGAAAAACAATCGCCAATCCATGATCCTTGACATCATCGCAAAGGAACACATCGAGACCCAGGAGCAGCTTCTGGAGCAGCTGCGGAAGCGGGGCGTGGCCAGCACCCAGGCCACCATCTCCCGGGACATCAAGCAGCTTCATCTGGTGAAGGAGCCTACAGGCCACGGCACCTACAAATACGCGGTTTCCAGCAGCCGTGCCCGTCTGAACATTGCGGACAAGCTGCGCACCATCTTCCATGAGAGCATCACCAGCGTGGACTGCGCCCAGAACATCGTGGTATTCAAGACGCTGGCCGGTCTGGCCGGCGGCGCCTGCGAGGCCCTGGATCACATGGATGTCAACGGCATGGTGGGCACGCTGGCAGGGGAGAACACGGTCTTCGTGGTCATGAAGGACAACGCCTGTGCGGAGACCTTCTGCCAGGAGATCCGGGAAATGCTGTAAACCACCGGCAGAAACCCATTCCGAAGGGAGACGCGGAACATGCTGGAATTGCTTCACATTGAAAATATCGCGGTGATCGAGTCGGCGGATATATCCTTCTGCCCCGGCTTCAACGCCCTGACCGGCGAGACCGGTGCCGGCAAGTCCATTGTGATCGACGCCATGAGCGCGGTTTTGGGCGGGCGGGCCTCCCGGGAGCTGATCCGGACCGGCGCGGACAAGGCCTTTGTCAGCGCCGTTTTTTCTCAGGTGCCGCCTACGCTGCCGGGACTGGCTGACAACGGCGTCACACCTGACGAGGATGGCAATCTGCTGTTGCAGCGGGAGATCTGTGGGGACGGCAAGAACGTCTGCCGCGCCAATGGCCGCCCTCTGACCGTCACTCAGCTGCGCCAGATCGGCGGAGAGCTTTTGAACATCCATGGCCAGCACGACGGCCAGCAGCTTTTGGATGAGGAACAGCATGGCGCGTATCTGGACCGCTTCGGGCGGATGGAGGCCCCCTTGGCTGCCTACCGCAGCGCCTACAACGCCATGGCGGCTATCCGGGATCAAATTCGATCCTTGCAAATGAATGAGGCGGAGAAAGCCCGGCGCATGGATTCCCTCCGGTTCCAGATCGACGAGCTGGAGCGGGCGGAGCTGGTCCCCGGCGAGGAGGAGGAACTGAACGCCCGGCGGGAGCTGCTGCGCAACGGCGAGAAGTATATTGCCGCCCTGTCCGGGGCCGATTACTGTCTCAGCGGCGATGACAACGGTGCAGGCGCGGTCTCAGCCATCCGGGAGGCAGAGGAGGCCCTTCGGGGCATCCGCACCCTCAGTGATGAGTTGGGTGAGCTATACAAACGGTTGGAATCCATTCGCTGTGAAGTATATGACCTTGCCGAGACGATTCGGGATAAACGGGCAGAATTTGCCTTTTCTCCCGCGGAGTTGGACGCCGCGGAGGCCCGGACCGACCAGCTTTACCGCCTGAAAAAGAAATATGGCGCCACTGTGGAGGACATGATCGCCTATCTGGAACAGTGCCGCAGTGAACTGGACGCCATGGAGACGGCGGACGATACCCTGATCCTGCTGAACGGTAAATTGAAGAAGGCGGAGGCTGTTGTCCGTGCCGCCAGCGCGGAACTGACCCAAAAACGGAAAGCGGCTGCCCAAGCGCTGGAGCAGCGAATTCAGTCGGAACTACGGGATCTGGACATGAACAAAGTTCGCTTTGCTATCGAATTCACGGAAAAAGAGCCTGCCGCCGACGGCTGCGACGTGATCCGGTTCCTGATGTCCGCCAACGCGGGAGAGGACCTGCGGCCCATCGCTAAGATCGCCTCCGGCGGCGAGTTAGCCCGGATCATGCTGGCCTTGAAAAACGTGCTGGCGGAGCAGGAGTCCATTGCCACGCTGGTATTCGACGAGGTGGATACCGGCGTTTCCGGCCGCGCGGCCCAAAAGGTGGCGGAAAAGCTGACTCAGGTGGCCCGGCACAAGCAGGTACTCTGCGTGACCCATCTGCCACAGCTGGCCGCAATGGCAGACACCCATTTTTCCGTGGAAAAAGGGGAGAGCGGGGGACGGACGTTCACAAGAGTCATCCAATTGGACCGGGAGGCCCGCAAAGCGGAGTTGGCTCGGATTACCGGCGGCAGTCAGGTAACGCCCGCGCTGCTGGAAAGTGCCGGCGAACTGCTGGATCAGGCGGACGCCTATCGAAAGCAGCATTTTGTGTAAGCCTGTCTTTGTATTGCCTCCTTGTTGCAAAGCTTCACAAGGAATTTGTGTACTTTTGCTGTCGCCCCCTCGTGGGGTATGCGGGTTGAAATGTATGGGCGCAGAGCGTATGAAGCAGATGACGGACGCCATCACACTATTCAATCTTGTTTTTGAAAAAGAAATGGAGACACAGGTGAATGAACACCGCACTGAACAAGAAATTCTTTTCCTATGTCATTCCGTCCATCCTCGCATTCGCATTGTCGGGGGTTTACACCATTGTCGATGGGTTCTTTATCGGGCAAAGCCTCGGTGATACAGGATTGACCGCCATCACATTGGGCTATCCGATTTCCGCACTGATCGGAGCGGTCGGTACGGGCCTTGGCCTGTCGGGAGCGATTCGCTTTACGATCCTGAACGCGCAGGGGGAAACCCAAAAGCGTCAGGAGTGCTTTTCCGGAACAACGCTGCTGATGCTGCTGACTGCCGGTTTATTGACGGCGATCCTATTTGCTTTTGCCCAGCCGATTCTTCATCTGCTGGGTGCAAGAGGCAATATGCTCACGCTCTGTGTCATGTATGCCCAGGTAATCGCGCTGGGCGCTGTTTTTCAGCTTTTGGCAACCGGCTTCGTCCCATTTATCCGCAATATGGGCGGGGCAACGGTTGCCATGATAGCCATGGCTTTCGGCTTTGCAACGAATATTGCTTTGGACTATGTTTTCGTGTGGGCCCTGAACTGGGGAATGGCCGGCGCTGCATGGGCGACCATTATCGGACAGGCCGTGACTATGATCGTGGCAGTCATTTTCTTCCTTGTAAAAAAGAGCGGATTTTGCCTGCCGGAACTGCGGGAGCTATGCAGGCTTTGGAAAAATGTCCTGATCGTCTCGATCTCACCCTTTGGTTTGACCTTTTCTTCCATCATCACGATGCTCCTCATAAATCGCTTTCTGCTTCTGTACGGGGATGAGCAGGCAGTTGCGGTTTACGGCTGTATCGGCTATATTACCGCGATCCTCTATCTGCTGCTGCAAGGAGTAGGCGACGGCAGTCAGCCGCTGATCAGCCAGTATTACGGAAAGGATGACCGATCTTCCGTTCAGGCTGTCCGAAAGCTGGCCTACCTGACCGCTGCTGCGATCACGGCAGTCTGCACGATCGGTGTCTATCTCGCGAGAGCAAAGGTCGGCACGCTGTTTGGCGCTTCGGCAGAGGCAAACGCCGGGGTCATCCGGTATCTCCCACTTTTTCTCGCAACGCTGCTGTTTCTGGCGTTTGTCCGTATTACAACATCTTACTTCTACGCAACGGAAAAGAATGGACTTTCCTACCTTCTCGTATATGCTGAGCCGGTCTGCACGCTGCTGATGCTTCTGATCCTGCCGCCAATGCTGAAGCTGACCGGTGTCTGGCTTGCCACGCCGGTCGCGCAGGTCATCACCTTTGTGATCGCATGGGCCGCCAAGCAGCGTGTAGATGTAAACATTTAGAGTGACACCATGATGCACCGTTTGCAGAGGTACGGAACCGTGAATAGCAAAAGACATCCAAGAAATTTGATCCTTGGATGTCTTTTTGTCAGTAGTTCTTTTCATTCGGTTCCATCCAGTGCGCTTTGCTTTGCCAAATCTCAGGAAGTGGATCCCTCCCGTTCCCGGAGGAACTAAATAGTGTCATTAACGTTGGGATCGTTGGGGCAGATCGACCTGATCGTGATCAAAGGAGGTCAGCCGTTTCACCCGCGACCTGCGGCAGGGCGGGATGATTCGATTTGAGCCGCAAGGCAAAAAAATAAGCACATCCGGGCGGATGAGCTTAGTAAATTAAGCGGTTAGAATAAAAGATTGATATAAAATAAACCAGCCAAAAATAATGCAATAAGAAAGACGATCATTGTATTTTGAACCCGTCTGTCATGGTGATCGCTCCTTGGTTTTAATTTCTTATGGCCATTGGAAAAGCCAGATGAAAGTGATTACTTCAATTCCGAAAAGAAAAAGAAGGAGCTTTCCCGGCACAGAAGTCAGAAAGTCTTTCATTTCATCCTTGAAACGCATAACAATCCCCCCAAATTTATTGTAGCAAAGATCGCAAAAATGTCAAGAAGGGGAGATGGCGCATACGCGAGGAATCCACCATTGTCATCAAGGCGACAGGCCGATACTCGGAAAAGGTCAAGTGGATGGGAATTGATAAGGGGCATGATCCTCAAGATGGTGAACAAATTGATCGGCAGTGCAAAAAGACGGTCAATTATCTCAAAAATTTGCCAAGACCTTTCTGCGCGGAAGATTCCGTATTTCTGAAAGCATGAACAGACCGCCGCTCTCAGAGCGGCGGTCTGTTTTATTATTTGGACGGTGTATCAAAGCTGGGGTTCAGATAATAGACGTTTTTGCTGTTCATCCGCTCCTTGGCCAGACGCAGCGCCTCGCCAAATCTCTGGAAGTGGACAACCTCCCGTTCCCGGAGGAACTTGATGGCATCGTTGACATCGGGATCGTCGGAAAGGCGTAGGATGTTGTCGTAGGTGACACGGGCCTTCTGCTCTGCTGCGATGGCGTAAGAACAACATTCCAAATGTCGAATTGTGTCTGAATAAAATCTTTTATTCTTCCCATTTTTGTGCTATAATAAACAAATATTGGGGACTTGTCAACCACTTTGACAGGATCTAACGGATAATCAATTATAAGGGAGGGTTTCCATGAGTACTGAGTACAAAAGAGAGCGCAAAGAGGAAAAGCCTGTACTGGCAATTTGCTATGACTTTGATAAAACGCTGTCACCGGACGACATGCAAGCGCAAGGGTTTATCCAGTCTGTCGGGTATGATGTAGAGACATTTTGGAAGAAGTCAAATGGATTAGCCAGCGGCAATGACATGGATCAAAACCTCGCCTATATGTTGATGATGCAGCAGGCAGCGGAAGGGAAGAAACTCTTTACTCGTGGAGAACTAATGAAGTGCGGAAAAGAGGTAATGCTTTTCCCTGGTGTCAAGGATTGGTTCAAGCGAATTTGTACATATGGAGAAGAACACGGCGTACTTGTCGAACATTATATCATTTCTTCCGGGCTGAAGGAGATGATCGAGGGAACCGATGTTGCCGGTGAATTCAAGAAGATATATGCCAGTTCATTTTTCTACAATGAAAAAGGCGTAGCGATTTGGCCGGCCCAAGTAGTCAACTACACGAATAAGACACAGTTCCTATTTCGTATCGAAAAGGGCGTTTTGGACATCAATGACCCCGGCGTAAACGATTCCTTTGCGCCAGACGAAATGCGCGTTCCGTTCCGCAACATGGTCTATATTGGTGATAGCGATACGGACGTTCCCTGCATGAAGCTGGTCAATGTCAACGGTGGATATTCCATCGGCGTCTACAACGCGGATACCAAGGACAAGACCAAGGTCTACAAGATGATGCGGGAAAATCGTATTAAGTATTATGCCCCTGCGGATTATTCTGAGGGTAAGGAGCTTGATATCCTGCTCAAGGCGATCATTGACCGTACGGCGGAAAATGAAGCTCTGGAATCCCGGTTCTATGCTTATAAGAGAGAGCAGACCGATGCAGACAAGCAGACGAATGAAACCGAACGCGAAAAGGTTGATCTGCTTATCAAGCTGGAGAACAGCCGCAGCTTTGCCACCACACATGCCGTCATTGAAAAAATGCGGCAGATCACAGTATGGACGAAAGACGAAACAGAAATCCTCTTTACTATCGCAGTGAACAATAGTCAAGTGTTCTATATCCTGGGTGATATGGATGTCAAAGCGTTCTACCAGAAACTGCTAAACGGATGCAAGGTGCCGTCAGAGAATGCAGAGAAGGTCAAGGCGCGAATCGAGGAAACGGAGAAATGATGGAAAAACAGTAAGCAAGCACTCTGCTTGCTTACTGTTTTCTTTTCAGAAATTCCAATAAATTTCAATGGGAACGTCCTGCGTTCCGGGAACTCGTTTGCCTACGGTGATATAGTCAATCAAAATTTCCACCATCTCACGGGTCAGGTGTTCCACATGGGTGTAGCGTTGGATGATCTCTTTTCGCTGATCTCCGGCAAGCATCTGGGCCTCCAATTCTTCCAAATGGCGGTCAGCTTCTTTGATCTGATATTCTGTGCGTTCCCGCTCTTTGGAAAAGTCATTTGCCATAGTAAAATAGTCCTTTTCACCGACAAGGCCTTTTACTTTATCCTTATAGAGCGCAAGCAAATAATTGCTGTTATCTTCCAATTGCTTTTGGAGTTTTGCCTTGGCCTTCAGACAGGCCACTTTTTGCTGCTCTAAATTCTGGTTGAACTCTACGCTGCGTTCCAATTCGTCCTGATCAAGATACCGCTGTGAGAGGGTATTCAACTCCTGGATCACGATTTTTTCCAATTTATCAACCGCAATGAAAGACCCAATACAGGCGTCCTTTGCCACATGCCGGTTGGAGCATTGCAGATAATGCTTACCGCGATTTTTGGATGAACGCATCGTATAGCCGCAGTTGGCACAGCGTACCTTGCGGGCAAACAGGCCAACAGTCCCCACATCAAAAGGCTTTGCGCGGGCGGCAATGATCGACTGCACCCGATCCCACAAATCCCGGTCGATGATGGCCTCATGGGTTCCTTCCACACGATACCAGTCATCCTTGGGACGGGGTTTATTCTGCTTGGTTTTATAGGAAACGCTGCCATACTTGCCCTGCACCATATTTCCTATGTAAATTTCATTGGTCAGCATATCGGAAATGGCAAAATACTTCCAAAGTGTGCTGTTCCTGCACTTTGGCTGCTGATACCGCAGACCGTGCTGCCGCTTGTATTCTGTGGGATTCGGTACGCCACGCTCATTGAGCATCCGGGCAATGGCGGTCTTTCCGTACCCTTGCGAAAAGAGGGTGAAAACCTCCCGCACAATTGCGGCTGCCTCTTCATCTATGATGAGGTGTCCCTTTTGCTTCGGATCTTTCTGGTAGCCGTAGAGCGCAAAAGCGCCGATATGAAAGCCGTTTTTGCGGCGATTGGTGAGAACGGCACGGATATTTTCAGACATGTCCTCCAGATACCATTCATTGACCAGACCATTGATCTGACGGGATTTCTTGTTGCCCTTGTTCGCCGTATCAGCGTTGTCAACCAGACTGATAAAGCGGATGCCCCAAATGGGGAAAAGCCCATTGATATACTTTTCCACCAGTTCCAATTCGCGGGTAAAACGGGACTGGCTCTTGCAAAGAACGATGTCAAACTTATGTGCTTCGGCATCGTCCAACAGACGCTTGAATTCAGGCCGATTCCGGTCAGAACCGGTGTAATTATCATCGCTGTAAATGTTATATACTTCCCAGCCTTGCTGAATGGAATATTCCAGCAGCATGGCCTTTTGATTTTGGATGCTGTTGCTGTCATCCGTTTCCTGTTTCTTGTTGCGGTCTTCTTCAGACAGTCGGCAATAAATCGCAACCTTTTCCATTTGCTCTGCCTCCAATCATATGAATCAACATATAAAAAGACCCGCTTTCATCACAGCTTGAGCGCGATGAAAGCGGGTTGATGTATTTGCACCGATATTCAGTTATCTGGCACCGGACAGAATCATCTTGGATCGTTCCAGCTGATTGATCAACTGAATCCAAATGTTGGTATAGTTCTGAACGGTGGTGCAGTCCTCGCCGCTTTTAAAGTAGCTCTTGCAATGAGAGTCATTCATAATAAAATTCCTCCTTAATTGAGAGTATGCCGGTATCCGGCTGGGCAGAAGTAAAATTTTTGTTGCCCTTATAGAGTTATTGGGGTGAAATTAAAATTTAAACACAGAAAGGTTATGCGAATATTCTGGGTGAGGTTAGGGGAGTAGGAGTAGCGCTTGGATTGAAGGCAGCACATCTATTTTTGAACGGGCTTCAATCGTAACAGGACTGATGTTAAGCTCATAGAGCTGCTGTATGCGCTTTTTTCTATTTTTTATTATTTTAACTTTAGGTGCATCAAGATATGAATGGTGATTGGTTTCGCATAGGTAATCTATCAATTTCTCTTGCACATCGTATCTTAATCCAGCGGTCTGAACAACTATCCTTGCGGCATTGAGACTGTAAAAGTTTCCGTTGGGTATCAGCATATCAATTAAATCTTCCATGATAGATGCTCCGGATATGCAGAGTTCCGTAAGTAGATCCGGCCATAGAAGATCGTAGTCGATTTCTAACCGCTGCATTTGCTCCCGAATACCCGGTCGCAGTAGTGCAGTCTCAATTCGCAAAATCTGATAGGCTTCATGCCACTGAAACGGTTCGGTACTATGCTTGGAACGATCTGACTGAGATAGCTCAAATATCTTGTCATACATTGTGACTTTATAATCATCCCGCTTGCGGCGGACTGAGTGACCATCACGTTCATCGCCAAAGCAGTCTTCCGTCCAATATGAACGATTTGCGCCTTTTCTGAAAAGACGAAGATATTCCATCAGATGTTCCTGCTTTTCTAATCGTACATCCTTGCAAATGTCTAAGCGATTTAAGTAAAAGTCTTCAATATCTCTTGGAAATTTGATTGCTCGGAGCAGTATCCCAAGAGAACTAACGACGTCTTTTAGCTCTTTTTTCGTCGGTAAGAATAATTTTGTTGGGTCAGTATTTCCCAGAAGAGTTGACGGATTAACCTGCAATCTCACAACCGCACCAGAACGGTTCTTGTTCTTGCGCATTGAGAGGCTGACCCCAGCAGATCGAAATCCACGAAAATTTAACCATTCGTTTTCATCAAAGCATTGCGCGTCTATTTCTTTTGCGGTAGCGTATAAAATATTCCGGCAATTCTGATATTCTTCCACTGTAATAATCAGCGAAAGTTCAAAGGTATGCAAGGGCATCATTTTTATATTAGACATATCATTTCCTCCTTTACATGGTGTGTTGCTCTGCGTAAATTTTTACGCAGAAGAACGAACCTATAATGAATTACAGGTCTTGTTAGCCTGATATAATTTTTAAAACGAGAATTTATATAGAGACTTCATGTAATCGAACTATTTACTCTATACTCCATGAATCCTTGATGAATACGGGAACTATGATCAGATAATAGGAACAAAATATCACTTATAAATAGATAGGGCATTCTGGTGGGAGTGATACACTTATAAATAATATCTGACTTCCAACATGATAGTTTGCGGGTAACTGACCCATCATATTTAGATTGACTGTTATAAGGGCAATGCTATTTTAAACTCAGGAAAGAATCGGTGCTCCAGAGCGGGCATGATTGAGTCGATACGCTCTTTGCTCCCTAAAATAGCATTGTTATTTGAAACAAAAGCAACTTGATTTCTTATAAAAATTTTTATAAAATATTTGTGGTTTTGTGGTTTTCAAATACAAGAAAAAAGAGGGCTGTTTATGGGAAAAAAGTCGAGCAATTACTTAGAACTGTACCGCAAACTCATTCCGACAGAACTGCCACACATTGAATCTAAGATGTCCAATATTCCCAATCATATATGGGAACCGGCTACTGCTGTTTGGAGAAATGCCTGGCGTGATGCAGGCGTATATATGAATTACCATAATCAGTACAAATGCAATGGCCACTATATTGAAATTAAACATCTATATCTTCCAGAAACAGTACATACCACGGAGTATGAGGTTGGGAAGAACCGTTATATGTGGAAGAATGTTCTGCATATAAAAGAAAAATACAATGGTGACGGAACTTATACAATTATAAGAAGGAAGGATCAAGGTGATCTTTCAGATAATGACCTGATAGAGAAATTGGTCGAGAAGAATCATGTAGATCCTTCAACCGCAAGAAAATTTTTATTACATTACAGAAGACGCCTGCTTGCTTTTGGAATGCAGGAATACGCGCAAACTCAACAGTTGAGCGGGTATGGTCGGAGAGAAACGCAGTATGGGCGGCTGCACTATTTTGTGACTCCACCGCTGAAAGAATATGAACCGGAGACTGCGCACAGAGGCGTTTTGAAATTAAGGCAACACACAGAACTGGAGTGTGTTTTCTTTATTGCAACAGTATGCTCATTGCTTAAAACGCCAATGAGCCGTGTATTAAAAAACGATTGGAAGAGTTTGCATTTCTTGTTGTATGTATATTCGAAGCAGGCAATTAAACAGGAACATTATGAGGACTATCTTGATTGCATGTCATATTATTCCAACTTATATTGCAATTATCGGAACTGGAATGATGACTTAGCAAAGAGTTATTGGGGGGCGAAGTTTTGGTATCGCTACCCGGAAGAATGCAACTCGTCTATATCTTTAGCCTCCTGGAATCATCTTTGCTTCCCGGTCATCTTTTCAGACTATCAGAATATCGAAGAAGACGAAGAAGACGAATGTGATAGCAGTACGATTATGCAGACAGAGGAGCAAGAGTATATTTTCGACCAAGATAATACGGATACTTTGCCAGAAACGGAACAGTGTGTGCCGATCAACAATGCGCATAAATATCTCAAAAAACTGTCATGCTTACCAATATTTTTGCTGAAGGAAAGTGCTTTAGGCAAGGCGAGAAAAGGAAAAGAGATCCTATCGTTAAAGTGGAATGCCAGCAATATTCCTGATGTTGTTCCCAATGAGGCGCAGAAACACCGATTGATCATGAATGGGTATATCGGGTTGCTGGAGGCAATTAACGAGGCTGGGTATGAAGCCTTTCGAAGATGCTATTCTGAAGCGTCAAAAAACGCCTATAAAGAAATAGGGGTTTTTAAAAAGAATGCAGCAAGAGACCAGCGGTATTGTGCTACTCTGTTGATCAGTCTATTGATTGCGGATCAATACGCCACAAAAAACACCATGTTTTGGATTGCGGTGCAGGACAGTCTTGCCTACTTGAGAACCTGTGTAATACATCATGCAGATACAGCTGATTTTGCGCAGTTCGTTAAGTGCTGCATAACAGAAAAGCACGAAGTGCTTTTTTTTCAGGATACGGATGGGATCTATCTGCATTACAAGCAATACTGGCCAGCATTTCAGAAATATTGCAAGAAGCATGGAATTATACTATCGGACAGCGCTGCGCAGTTTAGAAGAGCAAAATTAAATGGATACATCAAGCCGCAGTATACTGCCGGCGGCTCGAAGTATCCTCGTTATGATTACAGGAAAAAGGTCGATGGGAGAGAAGTGTCTGTTTTGAATGTGCGCCCCAATATATTAAAACTTGCAGAATCAAAATAACTGCTCAAGCACTGCCCGCTTTACCCTCCATTGTTTCCCAACACGGAAGGCCGGGAGTTCACCGGACTGCACCATTCTGTAAAACGTATTCTTCCCAATAGCCAGCAGCTCCATGACCTCTCTTGGTGTCAGATACTCATTAAGCTGCACCGTCCCGTCATAGTCCTCGCGTTCATAGCCAAACTCGTCATAGCGTTCATCATATCGTGTCATAGTCAAAACCTCCTGATTTGAATTGGCAGTCTGCCCTATATCTTTGTTATCCCTTTTGTACCATTTAGCGTTATTTCTTACCTTTCAAACGTGTATTATTAGTAAGAGAAAGAGCCAGAATCCGTAATCCTCGGTGATTACGGGTTCCGGCTCTTTTTCAATTTTGCAGAGAAATCAGGGAAAATACCGCTCTGCAAACTGCAAATCTGTATGAAAATCAAGAAAAACGTGAAGGGGGAGAAGAACATGCTGAACCATCTGCTGCGCCTGATCCGCGCTGTTTTGGCGGAGATCATCGGCACATTCCTGCGAAAGACCATGCTGGCCTGATTGCACTAAGGAACAAGAAGGGAGAAGATCACCAATGATAAACTGACTTTTGATTCCAATGACATCATTGGAATCCTGCTGGCTGCTGCCGCCGCGCTTTTGTGCGCAACCATTGACTATTATACAAAGGAGATTGACAACGATGACTGAACATACTACCTGCTGCCATTGCGGGCAGATCATTTCCGGAACACCTGTGATGGTGGGGAATGATTCCCTGTGCGAATGCTGTGCAGAGGAAGAAACCACACTCTGTTCCCGCTGCGGAGAGCGAATCTATCGCCATGACAACGCCGGTGACGAGGAGACGCCCCTCTGTCAGCATTGCTATGAAAACCACTATTACAGATGCGACCGATGCGGACGGATCATTTACGACGGTGACGCCTATTATGCCAGCGATGATGAAGACCAGAATTACCGCTTTGCCATGCCTGCTATTCCAGCAGAAATCGTGACCGGGCGATTCAGGACTATTACTACAAGCCGGAACCGCTATTCCGTGGAGATGGCCCCCGGTATTTTGGCGTGGAGTTGGAGATTGACGGGGCCGGGGAGGATAATTCCAGTGCCCGTGAGGTCATGGAGATCGCCAACAGCAACGGCTTGGAAAATCTCTACTGTAAGCATGACGGTTCTCTGGACGATGGTTTTGAAATGGTAACGCACCCCATGACGCTGGATTACCACAGGAAAGAAATGCCGTGGAAGAAGATTCTGCATTGTGCGGTTGATATGGGCTATACCAGCCATCAGGCAGGCACCTGCGGTCTGCATGTCCATGTGAACCGCGACGCCTTTGGTGATACGGAGAGGGCGCAGGATGCGGTGATTGCCCGGATTCTGTTCTTCTTCGAGAAGAACTGGGAAGAACTTTTGAAGTTCAGCCGCCGGACACAGCGCCAGTTGGATCATTGGGCGGCTCGCTACGGCTACAAGGATCATCCCAAGGAGCTGTTGGATCATGCCAAGAAAGGCCATGCCGGACGTTACACCAGCGTAAACCTCACCAATGCTGACACCATCGAATTCCGCATCTTCCGAGGAACCCTGAAATACAATACACTCATTGTCACATTGCAGCTTCTTGACCGGATCTGTGATGTGGCTCTTTTCTTGTCCGATGACGAAATCAAGGCGATGTCTTGGACCACCTTTGTCTCTGGCTGTACGGCTCCGGAGCTGGTGCAGTATCTGAAAGAGCGTCGGCTGTATGTAAATGATCCGGTAGAAAGTGAGGGGGAAGTCTGATGTGCTGTTTATTCGGTATTGTAGATCATCAAAGCTATTTCAGCGTTAAGAAGAAAAACCACATTCTATCCGTGTTATCAGCGGAGTGTGAAGAACGCGGCACCGATGCCACCGGTATCGCCTACTGCTCCCACGATCATTTGAGTATCTATAAGCGCCCTCTGGAAGCCCACAGGCTGCGTTTCCGCATCCCGGAGGATAGCCAGGTCATCATGGGACATACCCGTATGACAACGCAGGGGAGGGCCAGCAGGAACCGGAACAATCATCCCTTCTTCGGTGAGGCCGGGGGAGAGCTGTTTGCTCTGGCCCACAATGGAGTCCTCTGGAATGACGATATTCTCCGCCGCTCCAAGCATCTTCCGAAAACGAAAATCGAAACGGACAGCTATATCGCCGTCCAGCTGATCGAGCAGAAAAACACCCTCGGCCTTTCCAGCCTGAAATACATGGCGGAGCAGGTCGAGGGTTCCTTTACGTTTACGGTATTGGATGAAAGGGAAAATCTGTACTTCGTGAAGGGAGACAGTCCCATGTGCCTGTACTACTATCCCCGCTGCGGCGTGTATCTGTATGCGTCCACAGAGGCAATTTTAAACCGGGCACTGGGACGCTTGAATCTGCCGATTGGCAAGCCGGAGCGGATCATGCTGGACTGCGGGGACATTCTGAAGCTCACGCACTCCGGGCGGCGGGAAATGGCGTCCTTTGACGCATCCAGTTTCCTGAATCCGTGGGACAACTGCTCCCTGTGGCCTGTGCAGACCGCAAGGTCAAAACATAAACGTTCCGCAGAGCAGGCCTATCTGGAAGAACTGAAAAGCGTTGCTGCCTGCTATGGCTACTCTCCGGCCTCTGTTGACAGGCTGCTGGAATCCGGCTTTTCCACCGATGAAATCGAAGAATTCTTATACGAAGGGACGATGTATCAATGAGCGTTTATGAAGTGGATGCCAAAGTAAAGGAACTGCGGGAATTACGCAATATGGAAGCGGAGGTGAAGTCCGCCATTACTGCTATCGAAGATTCCTTAAAGGCGGAAATGCTGGCAAAGAATACGGAGGTCCTGGCTGGCAAGGATTACCTGATTACATGGAAAACCATCATTACCAACCGTTTTGACAGCACGGCTTTCAAGCTGACCCACGCAGACCTGTTTGCACAGTTCAGCCGCAGCACAACCACGCGGCGATTTGTGATCGCGTAAGGGGGATCGTCCATGCAGGTAGTGATTGTGGAACCAAAGAAGAAACCCACGGTGCAGAACATCGATGATGGCTTCGAAGCCATGCAGAAAATTGTGGGCGGAACCATTCAGGCCATCTATCCTTTTGAAGAACCGATTGCACTGATCTGTAATGATGAAGGCAAGCTCCTGAATCTGCCGCTAAACCGTGCGCTGCGGGACAGCGATGGCAGAGTCTATGATATTGTGGCAGGAACTTTCTTCCTCTGCGGAGCAACGGCTAGTAGCGACCGCTTCGACAGTCTGACAGAGGAACAGGTGCAGCACTTTCTGAAACGCTTTTCCGCTTCGGAGCAGTTTGTCCGGGTGGGAGATGCTGTGTTCGTTCTGCCGGAGCATTTATAATCCGTCCCGATAGGGCGTACCCTAACGGCACAGCAAAAAAGAGTCCCATTAGAGTCACTTTCCGACTTTTGGTACGCACCATCTGCGGAGAGGACTCTAATGGGACTTTCACTTATTGCTGCGAGGCGATGATCGATTCGCAATATTTTTTCAATGTGGGAATGTCATCCGTGATGATCTCCCAAGTGGTTTCAGGGTCAACGGTGCCGTAGCTGTGTGCCACAATGTTCCGCATGGCCTTGATCTGCCGCCAAGGAACGGCGGGGTGCTGCGCCCGGAACTCGTCTGTCAGCTTGCCTACCAGTTCACCGATTTGCAGGATACAGAGAGCGGCAGCGTTGCGGTAGATGGGGTCATTCTGAAAAGTCTCGGCGCTGTTGCCGAATCGCTCCATTGTCTGCTCAATCTGCTGACAGTAGGAAACGATATGCTCCAGCACACTGATATTTCGGTCAAGAGGCTTCATACAGCAGCACCTCATCATCCCGGATGGAATCCAAAAAGCGTTGGTCAAGGCTGGTGGTAGGCACCAAGTCCACGGAGCGCCCAAGGGAGTCCTCCAAGTCAAGGAGCAGTCCCGCTAACTGAAAGCCCTTAATGCTGCCCTTATCAATACGCAGGTCGATATCGCTGGAATCGGTCATATCACCGCGGGCGTAAGAGCCAAACAGATAAACACGTTTTGCGCCGTACTGCGCTGCAAGCTTGGAGACAATTTCCCGAATCTCAGCCAGAGTATAGGTTTTCACGGAGGACACCCCCAATCGAAAAGATTTTCTAACTGTAGTATATCAAGGAAAACACCAATTTACAAGCGAAAGGAGTGACGCATTTTGAAAATCGGATATATCCGTGTCAGCACACAGGAGCAGAATACCATCCGGCAGGAGGTGCTGATGAAATCTCTCGGTGTGGATGAGATCTATATTGATCGGATGAGCGGCAAGAATGCCAACCGTCCGGAGCTGCAAAAGATGATGGAATATGTCCGCAAGGGAGATACCGTCATTGTAGAGTCCATCAGCCGGTTTGCCCGCAATACTCGTGATCTGTTGGAACTGGTGGAGCAGCTGACTGCAAAGGGTGTGGAATTCGTCAGTCGAAAAGAGGCCATTGACACCACCACACCCACCGGAAAATTCATGCTTACTGTCTTTGGGGCCGTGGCGGAACTGGAACGGGAATATATCTTGCAGCGCCAGCGGGAAGGTATCGCCATTGCCAAGGAGCAGGGAAAGTACAAGGGACGCAAGCCTATTGAAGCGCCGGAGTTTGAGCAGACAATCGCAAAATGGAAAAGCGGCGCCATCACTGCTGCGGAAGCCATGCGGACACTACACATGACGAAAACGACGTTCTACCGGAAAGTAAAAAGACTCCGCTGATCAAAGCAGAGCCTTTTCCTCATTGCTGTTCATGGCGGCTACAAAGATTTTCAGCAACTGCTCGGCGTAAGTGCGCTCCCGCCTTGAACAGTTTTCCAGCATCATCATAACGGAATCGGGATTTTCCTGTTCCGTTTTTCCATAAAGGATGTAATCGGTGGACAAACGAAGTACTTTGGAAATCCGGCAAAGCGTAGGAATTGACATTCCCTTGGCACCCGTTTCGATGTCAGAACAGAATTTCGGTGTCACGTCGATCTGCTCCGCAAACTGTTCACGGGTAAGACCCATGTACTCCCGCTGCTGCCGAATCCGCTTTCCAATTGCAATCCAGTCCATGGAATAACCTCCTGCTGTATGTTGCAATCAGTTTAACGCCTACAGTTACCCTCATAAATAAACTTTAAAGGGAGAGAAACATGAACTTTCAGCGCACAAAAATATAAACTTCAAGAGTTTTGCAGATGGACAGAATGTGTCTAAGCATCTGCGTACAATAAAGGCAACATCCAAAATGATAAAATATTGACATCATAAAGGAGAAGAAACTATGGAAGAGAACCGTGCGGATTTACCGGAAAATTCTACCGCAGAAACAGAAAGCCAACCAATAACCAAAGCAATCTCATTCACTCCGACCGAGACGAATGAAACCGCAGCAACCACGGCACCAACCGAAAAGAAGCCTGCCTGGAAGAAGATTTTGGGTGCGATTGGCGATATTGTGCTGGTATGTGTAATCGTGCTTGGAATCAATGCCTATTACACAGATCAGATGCGGGAGCAGTTTGACAACGTTGCACGATATGATGCCAATGAAACCATCAGCGAACTAAAAGATATGGGCGTTTCCTGCACGGTGGAGGTTACGGATGAAAAACTTCCGAAGGCAGAAAAGTATTCCTGGAAAGAGATCCGGGAGGGCGGCGGAAAACCGTCCATGCTGTTTCAGATGCTGATGTACAATGAAAGCTTTCCGGATATTTTCAAAACCGGGAAAAGCGTCAAATACCTCAACTGCACCCGCAACGTTAAAGTCTATATCGTTCCGGACGGTGCGGAGGAATCGCAGTACATCGGAGATGTCAATGTCGGCATTCAGGCGTTTTATCAGGGCTATGGGAAAAAAGGCTTTCTCTATTTTGATGACGCAGAGCCGGATGCGCAGTTGGAGAGCTTTATCAGCAGCTATGCAGACAAACGGGAACAGGAGCTATTCAAGCAGTCCTTTGTCTTGCGGGGCAGCAATGTTGATTACTACAATGAAACGATCACCATCTCTTACGACTGGACGAATCCCTGGGATGAAGATGTGAGTCCCATGTGGGCTTTTTCACTGTCGGCTTATCAGAATGGTCAGGAACTGCGGCAGGATTACTACAATTCCGAAACCGATCCCACCAGCAGCCTTGCTCCCGGCAGCACCGGCAGTTACGCCATCGTCTATTATCTGCGTGATACGACAGCCCCGGTGAAGCTGGTCGTTGCCAACAGTTACAGTCATTTCTCCGAAGACGATCCGCCGACCATAGAGTTTGATATCTCTATGCCGGAAGCAAATACAACATCGCAGAGCGGCGGCTATCAGCGACCGGGGGCTTCATTGCAAGGATACTCTGATATTTATGATCTGTATGAGCAATTTCAGGACGATATTGCGAATGGAAACTATACAGAGGGTGCGCAAGGGGATTTCTATGATTGGGAAGAAGTCAGGGATTATTGGAATTACGATGACGGCGAAGATTTGGCAGAATTGACACTACATGACTTCGGTGGATATGGAGAAGTTTCATTTTACGCTCTGGGACAGGACATTCTGACATATGATGTCACATTTGAAGGAGCCTATGCGTTTTCTGGCTATACGGTGGACTGCTTTCAATTTGATGACTATGAAAGTATTCAGGATCTCTTGGTTTTCCGCAGTGGAAGTCAGGAATGGCTCGTTACATGGAACGATCATCATAAAGACGGTGCGGTCTATACTTATGAACCGTAAAAGAAAACGGGCAGCCGCAGCAGGCTGCCCGTCTTTTCCCTTGAAAGTATGTCTAAAGCAAAAACTTTTAGCGTTGATAAATTGAAACTTTTAGTTTATAATGAAGGACAGGAATCCACGTTATTTGTACAGAAGGACATATCCTGTCTATGTAAATGCGTATGATGGCAGACAGGAGGAACGTGATATATGGAAATTGAGAAAAGTGCGAGGCTGTTGTACCTGTATCAGGATTTCATCAAGGGAGCCGGGATACAGAAGAAGGCTGCCGCTGACCGCTTTGGCGTCAACGAGCGCAGTCTTCAACGGGATATTGAAGACTTGCGCTGTTTTTTTGCAAACCAGACCCCTCCGGGGGAGATCATCTATGACGCAAGGCAGAAGGTTTACCGTTTGATCGAGCGGGATACCGCCCATTTGAGCAACAGCGAAGTACTGGCAGTCTGCAAAATTCTGCTGGAAAGCCGTTCCATGAGGCGGGACGAGATGATTCCCATTCTGGACAAACTGGTAGGCTGCTGTGTTCCGGCAGAACAGCGCCGTGCGGTGGTTGACCTGTTGGCGAATGAAAAACACTTGTACATTGAACCGCATCACGGAAAGCGCCTGCTGGACGGCCTCTGGGAGCTTGGAGAAGCCATTCAAAAGCATCTGGTGACAGAGATCACCTATGAGAAGCTGAAGGGCGGAGAAACCGTTTTACGGACGATTGAGCCGGTTGGCCTGATGTTTTCAGAATATTACTTCTATCTGGTGGCATTTATCCGCAATATCGACAAGGATACTGAATTTGAAAATCCGGATGACCTGTTTCCGACCATCTATCGGGTGGATCGCATTCGGAGCTTCCGCGTGACAGACGAGCATTTTCAAGTGCCGTATCTGGAGCGCTTTCAGGAAGGCGAATTCCGCAAGCGGGTACAGTTCATGTACGGCGGTAAACTGCAAAAGATCCGGTTCAAGTATACAGGCCCGTCCATCGAGGCCGTACTGGATCGGCTGCCCACGGCGGAGATCGAGAAGCAGACTGAAGACGGTTGGATCGTCAGGGCCGAAGTTTTCGGCAAAGGCATTGATATGTGGCTGCGAAGCCAGGGGGAATATGTACAAATACAAAGGGAGGGGAGTCATACTAATGAATGATGTTAATAGCAATACCTCTATCATCGAAAAAGAAGATGCTAAGTATCTGCAAGGAAATTCGTGCGATGCTTGTGACTATTTAACCGCAGTTGCTTGCGGTGCAATTGGCGGATTAGTTGATATTTTTTTCGTTTCCACTCCAGAAGATTCAAAGTTGGGAAAATGGACAGATCAGCAGGTTGACAACACGGTTATGGCATTTGCCCGCAAGATGGGGTGGAATCCTAAAGAAAAAAACATCAACAATGTCAATAGTGCAATTGGCTTTTTGGAACAAAGATTCAAAGTTAATTATGATCAGCGTCTTTCTACAGATGTCGATAATTTGTTCGAAATTTTGCCTAAATCACATCACATGATGTCGTTAGCTCACTCGCCGGATATTATAGGACTTTTCTTCTCTGTGCTGAACCAATTCACGTCTACGTCAACTTTTGTTGCTGGCGGTACGCTCATTACAATCAGTACAAAGACTTTTGAATTGCAAGGGACAACCTTTATTTCCAAAATATTTTCTGGCGTTGTAAATTGGTTTGGACATCTCATGTCAGACGTTGCGGGAAGTTCTGGCAGTCATGGGCGTGGAACCGGAATTGTGATGCCATTCTATGAACTATTTGGCTTCTGCAAATTTGGAAATTTTGATAATAAGACTCTGGCCGAACTTGCAATGCAAGCATTTCAACAGGGTTATGATTTCCGTTTTGGAATTACTCAAGCAATACCAGTAATACTTACGGATTTGATTATACGAGTTGTGTGGTCGTTTAGACAGCATTTCCAATTTAAAAAAGCATTGACAGATTGCGTCCCCAATATGTCGCATGAAAATCTGCGTACAATGCTTCTATTGGGGCACGGTACTCTGTGCTTAATGGATGGTGCCGATGCTGTCATTCGATCGGGAGGAAATTGGATGCTTTTCTTTATGCGAATGAATTTAATTGCATGGGTACGCTTTTCCGCATTAGTACTGAAGGAAATCTGCATTAGAATTGGAATAGCACTGCCGCTTCAGGAAGAGCTTGATGCGTATAAACGTCTTGCGAGTTATATGCAATCCTACTATGAAGCACTTAAAAAAATCGATCTCGACCGTTTTAAAAAGGAAACAAGCGAATATAACCAGTGGGTTTCGTGTATGGGACGGGTAGAAAATGAGCAACAACTCAATATTGTTTTGCGTAAAACCATGATTGATCTCAATATTCAACTCCCGTGGACAGGTGATTTTGATTCCTTCATGCAAGATACCAGCACACACCTGGTATTTCAATGATGTTTCCATGTGATCAATGCGGCGAATGCTGCCGCAATTTACAGATGTCTGAGCTGTATAAAGAACTGGACAGGGGAGATGGAGTGTGTAAATTCCTTGACGGAAATTTGTGCAGCATTTATCAGACCAGACCGCTCTTGTGTCGAATCGACGAAAGCTATGATTGTTTTTTTAAGGATTCAATGACAAGAGAAGAATTTTACCGTGCAAATCTGCAAGTATGCAGTGAGCTAAAAAGAAAACATATTTAGGAGGAATTGATTATGCCATTACCGTTGCTCTTAGGCGGAGCTGCCGCTATCGCTGGTGCTGTTGGAATCGGAAGTGCCGTCCACGGCGGTGTAAAGATGAAGGAAGCCAACGATACCATGAAGCTTGCTGAAAACAAACATAAAGAGGCCATTGCCCGCTTCGAAGCACAGAATAAGAAGACTACGACCGATATGGATCGTCTGGGAAAAATGGAACTTGAGATTCTGGATAGTTTTCAGCGTTTTTCTAACATTTTTGAACAGATTCACAATCGTCCGGAATTTAAGTCCTATAATAAAGAAGATGTCAGCATCCCGGCCTATAATGCAGAAGAACTGAAACAAGTCTCCGTTGGTGCAGGTGTTTTGCTGGGTGGACTTGGCGGTGCCGCAGTTGGTACGGCTGGTGGTTTTGCGGCTGCTGGTGCAACTACGGCAGCTGTAATGGCACTCGGAACTGCCTCTACCGGAACTGCTATTGCATCTTTGAGCGGTGTGGCCGCCACCAATGCAACGCTGGCTGCCCTTGGCGGCGGTGCGATTGCCGCCGGTGGTGGTGGCATGGCGCTGGGTACTACGATCCTCGGCGCTACGACGCTTGGTGTTGGCATTCTGGTCGGCGGTATCATCTTCAACGTAACTGGCGGTAAGCTGTCTGATAAGGCAGATGAAGCATTGGAGCAAGCCAACAAAGAAGAGAATAAGATTGGGGCAATCTGCCGCTACATGCACACACTAAGTGACGCAGAAAACAGATTTGAGGATGCCCTTCGGACTGTTGATAAGATTTATCGCCGCCATCTGGAAAAGCTGGGCGATTTGGTGGTTCTCAGTGGAAAGACTGACTGGAACACTTATTCTGACGCCGAGAAGAAACTGACAGAAAATACTGCGTTGCTGGTCGGACTGCTGTATAGCATGTGCAAGGTACAGCTCGTTTTCCAGAGCAACGATGCGACCGAGCTGAATCGCGTCAATGAAGCAGGCATTGAAGCCTCGCGTGAAATGGCGAAAAATTTCCTTGCTGACAGTGGACTTGCCGTGCTCGTGTAACCGAAAAGCAACTGTATAGTACCATAAAAATCAATGCCCTGGAGATGTTTCCGTTTGAATCTCCAGGGCATTTCTTATGTTGTCCTTACATGATCGCGGCATCTGCGGCAAGATCCTCGGTGAGATCCGCGATGGTATCGCCTGTGACCTGCATGGTGGAAGCAGACCACGGATAGCCGGAGGCGAACTGTGGGAACACGCCGGTAGTGTGATCCACAAAATAGGCGTCGAAACCGGCGGTCTTGATCTGCTCCTCGGTCAGGTTTCGAGTCAGCTGGTGAACCAGCGTGCCGATCATCTCCAAATGCCCCAGTTCCTCTGTGCCGGCCGTGGAAGCCCAAGGGCCACAAGTACGAAAAAGCCTTGCGCCGCAAGGGTTACAGGCCGAAAAAGAGAGGGAAAACGCGAATGTGCAAAATGCCGGTTGGCTCCATTCCTTTGACGCGGACTACCACTATCGCGGCTCCAATCTTCACTACCATGTGAATGTGTCCGCCGCGCTTTCGGAGGGAGGGGCGGTATGGTGAAGGAATTTATCTCGCAGCTTCCACCGGACAAGCTGTCGCCCTTTGCAAAGCACCCCTATCAGGTGCGGGAGGACGCTGCCATGGACGAGCTGGTGGAGAGCGTCCGCACCTATGGTATTCTGTCACCCTTACTGGCGCGGCCAAAAGGGGAGGGCTACGAGCTGGTCAGCGGGCATCGGCGGCGATTGGCGGCGCAGAAATTGGGCCTGCCCACCGTGCCGGTGCTGGTGCGGGAAATGACCGACGATGAAGCGGTGATCCTGATGGTGGACAGCAACCTCCAACGGGAAAACCTGCTGCCCAGCGAAAAGTCGTTTGCTTACAAGATGAAGTTGGAGGCAATGAAGCATCAAGGAATGACTTGTGGACAAGTTGGCCACAAGTCAAGGGATGCCGTCTCAAACGATGACAGTGGGCGAACTATTCAGCGCTATATCCGCCTGACCAACCTTGTTCCGACGCTGCTTCAGATGGTAGACGATGGCCGTATCGCCCTTTCTCCCGCCGTGGAGCTGTCCTATCTCACCCGCGACGAGCAGGCGGAGCTGTGGGACTTGATCGGGCGGGAGGACGCCACACCGTCGCTGTCGCAGGCACTCCGCATAAAGCAACTCTCCCGCGCCGCCAAGTTGACGCCGGAGGTGCTGTACGCCATTCTTACCGAGGAAAAGCCCAATCAGAAAGAGCAGGTTCGCATCAAAACCGAGTCGCTGCGGAAGTATTTCCCACGCAATTATTCCGCGCAGCAAATGGAGCGGGCGATCATCAAGCTGCTGGAGGCCCGTTACCGCGCGAAGGGCAGGGGAGAGCGATGATTTTCGCATACTGGCGCTATACAGATTTCTCCCGTACAATGTTGGCAGAAAGGGGCGAACTATATATGGAACAAAATTTACCGCCATTGCCGCCGATCATTTTTGAGAACGGTCTTTACTACGAGCTGCGGGGCGAGCAGTATTATCCCTGCCTTTTGCCGCCGGAGCCGGACACCACGGAGGACAAGCTGCTGGAAACCATCATACGCCAGATGGCGGAAGCACAGGGCATCAACGAGGACTTGAAGGCGCAGGATCAAATGGCGTGGGTAGGTGCGATGAACAACATCAAAAGCGCCGCGCTCGAGATCCTGCGAGAGTCAAAATGATGCCCCAAGAAGGAAACAAAAGCCAATAGTAAATGCAAGCGGAGACAGGTCAATCGCCTGCCTCCGCTATTTTTATGCCCCAACGGGCAAGGAGGAACGATATGGATTATTTCTACGAGCATGAATCAGAGCTATTTACATTTTACCGTGTTCCAAAGGTGCTGTTTACGGAGGAACCATTCAAAAACATGAATTGTGAAGCAAAATTACTTTACGGATTATTGCTGGACAAAATGGGACTTTCCCGCAAAAGCGGGTGGTTCGATAAGCAAGGGCGCGCCTTTGTTTACTATGGCATCAACCGTATTATGGAGGACTTGGGCTGCGCCCACAGCAAGGCGGAGAAGCTGCTATCCGAACTGGAGCAAGCTGGCCTGTTGCGCCGGAAACGGCAGGGGTTGGGGAAACCGGCTATGCTGTATCCCCTGAAATTCGAAAATCGAATTTCTTGACTTTCGATTTTCGAACTTCAAGAACGCTGAAAATCAGCGCACCAAAACGCTGATTTTCAGCGTCTAATAAGACTGAGTAGAGCGATACTGAGATAAATATATACCAAGCCGAAAAAAGAATAATAGGGAGGATCATCAGATGAAGAACAAAGAGAACTTACGGGAAAAGCAGGTAAATCTCCGCTTGACGCAGGCAGAATATGAGCGGCTCACCCGCACCGCGCAGGACCACGGCATCGGGCGGGCGGCGTATCTCCGCATGGTGCTGCGGGGCGCGTGGCTGCGGGAGGACGGCAGAAAATCAGAATAACTTTTTCCGCTGGAATTTGATGCAGGCCGTCACTCGGTCACGGATATAGGGAGCATCCCGCTTGGCGTAAAACTCCAGCGGCTCTGAAAGGGCCGCCATGATCTCTTTTTCGGCAAAGTCGCAGCGAAGCTGCCGCCCATAGAGATTTTGGGCCGCATGGACCTGTCGGACAAAGCCCGTTTTCATGGGCTGAGCCTTGAGCTGCCGCGCCAATGCGGCCGGTTCGATCTCCATGGGATAGTCCCGTGTGTTGGACAGCAGGCCCGCACCAAAGTCGAAGATGGGGCAGTAGTCAAAGCCATCACCGCAGCGCAGCACAGCGATGTTGTTCAGATGCCGGTCCTCGTTGCCGAACAGCATATCCACCTCGAACAGCAGCGTCAGATAGGTGCCGAAGCGGTCAAGTCCCGTCAGCCGCTCAACCTGCTCCACCAACCACGCAAGGCGGCTCTGAAGATTGGGCAGACGGTTTACCGCGGTCTGCCAGTCCGGGCCAACGCCTTTTCGCAGCAGCTCCGCAAGGGTCAGAATGGCCTCGCCCTGACGTAGAAAATTGGCACTGGAACAGCCGTTGCGGATATGACCGTGGACTTCCAGCCGCTCCATGCGGTAGGTCACATAGCGAAAGCCCAACGCGTCGGTATTGGTTTGTGCCAGCAGCGCAGAGATCACGGCTTCAGCCAGTCCCTCGTAGCCGAACAGATCCAGCTTGTACCAGCGGCCATCTGCCAGCCATTTTTCCTGATTGCCCTTAGACGAGGTTTCCGCGATGCGGCTTCCCGTTGTCAGTCTGATCGACATATTCAGCCCTCCACAATTTTGATCCAGCACGAATCCTCTGCCATACGCCCTTCGGTCTTGCGGATGATCGTCAGCGGGTCATAGCAGTCCAGTCCCAAGTCAGACAGGTAATATTTCAAACCGTCCCGCTCCTGCGGCACACAGCGGTCTTTCAAGAAGGTTTGCAGATCGTCCCATGTGGGCTTGCGGTTCACGCCGAAAGCGGTGGAAAGGGGAGAACTGACCTCGTTTTCGATGGCAAGTTGATGAGTGGTTTGGTCAGCACAGATCTTCGTACAGAGCTTGTTCCCATCGTAGTAGTACAGGATCATGAGGGCGTGAGCGCTGCTTCGGGCATTGGCCAGAAAGACATCGTAATCAGACACGGCAGGGCGGCGGATGGTGATGCTTTCCCCATCGAATTGCAGCGTTACGGTGCGGCTGCCCTCAGAGATGCCCAGGGCTTTCATCCAAGCAGATGGCAGAGCCACGCGGTAGCCCTTGGCATCCGGCCCGGCGTTTCCACCCGCCTTGTTGATAAGAATATTTGCAGTTCGTTCCTCGTGTAGCACGGTCATTCACCTCAAAAGTTTCTTGCAATTATTATACCTATTGGACACCAATAAATCAAGAAGTTAATTTTACAACAGCGTTGTCACGAAAATGAAACCGCTATACAGAAGCTGCTTTCGCAAGCATAGCATTTGGCCGTCCAAATGCGCTTGTTAGGGGAAGCAATTCCCCTATAACCCCTTATGAATTGAAAGGAAAAACGATCATGAGAAAACGACCAATCAAAATATCGCTCCGTTTGAATGAGCAGGAGCATGAACATTTGAAACAGCAGGCTATGCTCTCTGGCTTCCCAATGGAAGTATTCCTCCGTGCGCTGATCTCTGGCATGAACCTCCGATCCCGACCACTCGCTGAATACGCCGAAATCCGGCGTCAACTCGCCGGCATTGGAAATAACATCAATCAAATCGCTCATGTTGTCAACACCCGCGGCTTTGCCACGAAGGAAGACATTGCCGCAGTCACGACAGCACAGCGGGTGATCTGGCAGATCGCAAAGCGGCTTTGAGATAGCTTATTTCAAGATATATGCCGTCTGAACAAGGCCAACGACAAAAAGCAGAGCGCGCAGCCTCCTTTCTCAAGGCTGCGCGCCCGTTTTTGTTATATCCCGCTTCTGGGACGCAAGCATCGAAATATTGCTTGTGGATACAGCGTTTTATGGTATAATTATTTTGTGAGATTATAACCAGAATGGTCAGTGAGCTTGAAGGCTTATCAAAGGAGTTGGTGTGATGACAAAGTACGGAATTGATTCAACGGTTATTCACCAAATCATTAATCTGGCAAATAGGCATCACATCCAAACGGTGATTCTCTTCGGCTCCCGCGCGCGAGGGGACTTCCACCGCACAAGCGATATTGATTTAGCTGTGCAGGGAGGCAATGTATGCCGTTTCAGACTGGATGTTGAGGAAGAAACGCATACATTGCTGACCTTTGATGTGATAGATTTATGTTCTGATTTGTCCCCGGAATTGTGGGAAGCCATCAGCAAGGAGGGAGTATTGCTCTATGAAAAAGTTTGATAACTACCGTAAAAATTTAGACGTTCTGCGGCTCTCCGACCGGCAGGATCTTAGCAATGAATTTATCATCAGCGGCATTATTGACAAGTTCTCCATTCAGTTTGAATTAGGTTGGAAGGTCTTAAAAGAATTGCTGACGTATGAAGGCATCAATGCAGCTAAGACAGGCTCCCCGCGTGAAATTATCAAGCAGGCGTACCAGTATTACCCTTGCATAGAGGAAGATGTATGGCTGGATATGCTGTCCCAGCGCAACAATATGGCGCATATTTACGATGGAAATGCCGCGCAAGCACTGGCGCAGGAGATCATCAGCCGCTTTATTCCGGCCTTTGAAACGCTGGAAAAAAGCATCTGTGAGCGATACGCCGATCTTCTGGATACGCTCTGAGGAACTATTTCATCAAAATATTGGAGGCCCACAATGGCACTTGAAAATAAACTTGCCATCACCAATTCCGCCGAGCTTGCCCGCGAGGAGGAGCGGATCAGCAAAAGGAAGGCCGTGGAACTATTTGAGAGCGGCGCTCTGGACAAACTGGTACCCGGCAGATTCACGTCGCTGCAAGCCATTCATAAGGCGCTTTTCGAGGATATTTATGACTTTGCAGGCGAACTGCGCACGGTAAATCTGGCAAAGGGCAATTTCCGCTTTGCGCCGCTGATGTATCTGGAGGCGGCACTTGGAAACATCGACAAGATGCCCCAGTCCACCTTCGACGAGATCATCGAAAAGTATGTGGAGATGAATATCGCCCACCCGTTCCGAGAGGGCAACGGCCGCAGCACCCGTCTGTGGCTCGACCAGATGCTGAAAGCCGGCATCGGACAGGTGGTGGATTGGAGCAAGGTCGATAAAGAGGACTACCTGCTGGCCATGGAGCGCAGCCCCATCAAGGACGTGGAGATCAAGGTTCTGCTGAAAGCGGCTTTGACCGATGACGTGAACAGCCGTGAAGTTTTTATGAAGGGCATCGACCACAGCTACTACTACGAGGGATATACGACCTTCAAGACGGAAGATCTGAGCAAGGAATGAGGTGCACATTGATTTTGCGGACAAAAGCACTTCCAAAAGTATCAGCCCCAAAGTTTCAAAGTATCAATTTGATACTTTGAACTGCTCGCTGGAGGAACTGGCTGTTTTGGAGCGGGTCGCACAGAACCCAAGCATCAAGCAGCAGGAACTTGTGAGCGCAACGGGTAAATCCATCGCAACCGTGAAGCGGATCATAACGTCCTTGCAGGATAAAAACTATATCCGCAGAGAGAACGGCAAGAGATACGGCAAATGGGAAGTGCTGGTTAAATAGAAAACTTGGCTTAGAGAGAAAGAATTGTAAAACTTTGAGAGGATTGGATTCATGATTACAGGCGAACTGAAAAATAAAATTGACGGTCTTTGGGATATTTTTGCGGCGGGCGGCCTGGTAAATCCGCTGGATGTGATCGAACAGATCACGTATCTGATGTTCATTCACGACTTGGATGATTCGGACAATCTTCGGGCGAAAGAGGCTGCCATGCTGGGGCTGCCGTATCAGAGCATTTTTGCGGATGAGGTGCAGGTCGGTGACCGTACCATCGACGGCCAGCAGCTTAAGTGGAGTGTATTCCACGATTTCCCCGCCGGAAAGATGTACAGCGTGATGCAGGAGTGGGTGTTTCCCTTTATCAAAAATCTCCACGGAGATAAGAACAGCGCCTACTCCAAGTATATGGACGACGCCATTTTCAAGCTGCCCACGCCGCTGCTGCTGTCCAAAGTAGTGGATGCACTGGACGAGATTTATCGCCTGATGAGTGAATCTCAGGCGGTGGATGTGCGGGGCGATACCTATGAATATCTGCTGAGCAAAATCAGCCAGTCCGGCCTCAACGGTCAGTTCCGTACCCCGCGCCATATTATCCGCATGATGGTGGAGCTGATGGACCCAAAAGCGGACGATGTGATCTGCGACCCGGCCTGCGGCACTTCCGGCTTCCTTGTTTCTGCGGGTGAATACCTGAAGGAGCATCGTAAAGAAGAAATTTTCTTCAATCGCCAGAAGAAGGATCACTATATGAACCACATGTTTTTCGGCTACGACATGGACAGAACCATGCTCCGCATCGGCGCGATGAACATGATGACCCACGGCATTGACAATCCCTTTATCGAATACCGGGACAGCTTGTCCGATCAGAACCCGGACAAGGAAAAGCATTCTCTGATTCTTGCCAATCCACCGTTTAAGGGCACTCTGGACGCCGACACCGTGTCGGCGGATCTTCTCAAGGTCTGCAAGACCAAGAAAACCGAGCTGCTGTTTCTGGCGCTGTTCCTGCGGATGCTGCGCATCGGCGGGCGCTGCGCCTGCATCGTCCCAGACGGTGTGCTATTCGGCTCTTCCACCGCACACAAAGCCATCCGCAAGGAACTGGTGGACGGCAACCGGCTGGAGGCAGTGATCTCCATGCCTAGCGGCGTATTCAAGCCCTATGCAGGGGTATCTACCGCGGTGCTGATCTTCACCAAGACCGGCCACGGCGGCACAGATAACGTGTGGTTCTATGATATGACCGCCGACGGCTTTTCGCTGGACGATAAGCGCAGCCCGGTGGCCGACAATGACATCCCCGACATCATCGCCCGCTTCCGCAATCCGGGAGCAGAAAAAGACCGCCAGCGCACAGAGAAGTCTTTCCTCGTGCCCAGGGCGGAGATCGTGGAAAACGGCTATGACCTGTCCATCAACAAGTACAAGAAAACGGAGTACAAGCCTGTGGAGTATCCGCCCACCAGTGAGATCATGGCCCAGCTGAGAGAGCTGGAAGTGGAGATTGGTGCGGAAATGAGCAAGCTGGAAGAACTGCTTGGATTGTGACTAAATATGGATTTGTGGGGATGAACGGATGGAACATATTACGATTGAAGAATGCTGCGACATTTTGGATTCAAGACGAATTCCAATAACAGCGTCAGAAAGGCGAAATGGACGATATCCATATTATGGTGCAAATGGGATTCAGGACTATGTAGCCGATTATATTTTTGACGATGAACTGGTTTTACTAGCAGAAGATGGTGGAAACTTCGGTTCAAAAACACGCCCAATTGCTTATCGAGTTTCTGGAAAATGTTGGGTAAATAATCATGCCCATGTTCTGAAGCCAATGGCCAACGTGGATGTAGATTACCTTTGTTATTCCTTAATGTTTTACGATACGGAAGAATTGGTAAATGGTGCGACACGCCAGAAACTCACACAGGCGGCTATGCGGAAAATGCTTATTCCACAACGTCCAATCACAGAACAGAAAAAAATCGTTTCAGAGTTGAGCAAAATCCAGTCAATTATTTCCGTTCGCCAGCAGCAGCTCCAAAAGCTGGACGAGCTTGTCAAATCCCGATTTGTAGAACTGTTTGGGGATTGCGTTCTTAACTCGAAAGGCTGGAAGACAAAACGGTTAGGTGATATTGCAGAAGTAGGGTCAAGCAAGCGTGTTTTTGTCGAAGACTTAAAGGAATCTGGAATACCCTTTTACCGTGGAACCGAGATTGGAGCATTAGCAGAGGGAAAAACAGTTACACCTGAACTGTTTATTTCCAAGGAGCACTACGCAGAACTCTGTATAGCTACCGGTGCGCCCAATATAGGAGATTTGTTGATGCCCTCCATTTGTCCCGATGGGCGTATTTGGGTTGTGAATACGGAAAAGCCATTTTATTTCAAGGATGGGCGGGTTTTATGGGTTCATGCGATTGACGATAGCTATAATCCTGTATTCCTGCTTTATACGCTCAAAGACCGCATTATGAGTGATTATAGCAGCATTGCCTCGGGTACAACATTTGCAGAGTTGAAGATTTTTGCGCTGAAAGAGTGCCATGTATTCGATGTCCCATTGGAACTGCAAAATCAATTTGCAGCTTTTGTAAATCAGACCGACAAATCAAAAGTTGCCATACAGAAGGCGTTGGACGAAGCACAGTTGTTATTTGATAGTTTGATGCAGAAATATTTTGGGTGATTGGAATGAAGTATTTATTTTGGAATACCCACAAAAACATTGATATCAATCCAATACTTCGTGATCTTATTACTGAAAACTGCATTTCTATTGTCGTTCTAGCTGAATATACAGCCGATATCAATGACTTAATAAGATTATTATATGATTCAGGTGTTATAATGGAGCATATCCCGACGGTGGGATGTGACCGTATTCATATTTTAGGAAGAATAGATTTTCATATAGAACCACAACTTCAAACCGATTATGCGTCCATTCAAGTAATAGGAAGAGATACTATACTTTGTTGTGTTCATTTAAATAGTCAAATTTATTCAGATCATGTGAGTCGGCGTGAGATTGTTATTGAGCAAATTATTAATGATATACTTAAACTAGAAAACGGATTGAATACTACAAATACCATTATTGTTGGAGATTTTAATATAAATCCATACGACAATAGTTGTGTCAACGCTCGATATTTCCATGGAATTCCTATTTATGAAGATGCCATGAGAGAATCGAGAAATATCGCAGGAAAAGAGTTCCGTATGTTCTATAATCCAATGTGGAATTTTTTGGGCGATTTCAAAGAGCCATATGGAACATATTATCGTAGCGCTGCCGACACATTTAATCCTTATTGGCATATATATGACCAAGTTATCATCCGCCCATCCTTGAGAAGTCGATTTGTTGACGGAAATTTAAAAATCATCACAGGCTCAGCTAACGTATCACTTTTAGATAAAAATAAACACCCCAATCATAGTATTAGTGATCACTTACCAATCACATTTGAAATCAAGGAGGACTATCATGAGCAAAACACTTAATCTCGCCGGTATGTTGGATTTTTCTGAGGTTGATTTGACTGCTCCAGATAAGGTCATTGAAGAAATTCTTGAGCAATTACCAGAAGACACACAGAATATAATTTGGGGACGCATCGTTGCGTATGATGGTCATGTTACATCGTATACATCAATAAAGACATCATTGGCAGAGGCTATTGGGACAATAACAACAGAAAAACGCATTGATATTCAAGATAGCTTGGGAAAATGCGGTGAAGAAGAGAAAAAATTTGAATGTTTTCTGTACACTTCTGGCTATGAAAAATATAGATATCGGATGTTCTTTATGAAGTATGGAACTGCACATTACCCTGTCCAGTTTACTTTAGAAGAGAGTATCGCTGAAAACATCGGATTAAACGGTAAATATATCCAGATATGTAACAGTCGTAACGAAGTCGAAGATTTAATAGTCAAAATTCTCACATCAAAAAAAGTCTTGCGTGTAATGCAGGAGTTAATTCGAATCCATCAAGCAAAGAGTAGCAACAACATTCCAGATTCTTTACACGACGGGACAAGTAATGCGGAATAATCGTTCTTGCAATAGATAATCTTGAGGAGTTAATATCATGACCAACTTTGACACATTCCTCTCCACCCCACAATTTTCCTCCTTCGCCCCTGTTGCCGTCTCCGCCGAGCGGATTCTGCCCATCGACCCTTCCGCCTGCGTGTTGAACTGCCGCAGGGCGATGGAATTCGCCGTGAAGTGGATGTATTCCGTGGACAAGGCGCTGGTCATGCCTTATCAGGACACGTTGGTCAGTCTGATGAATACCGAGGACTTCCGGGACATCGTGGGCGCGGACATCTGGCGGCGGATGGACCTGATTCGACGCATGGGCAACAACGCCGCCCACACCGGCAAGAAAATCACCCAGGAGCAGGCGGCGCTGTGTCTGGAAAACCTGTATGTCTTTCTGGATTTTGTGGCCTATTGCTACGGCGAGAACTACACCGAGGGACATTTCGACCCTGCGCTGCTGACGCAGGAAAGTGAAGCTTCTGCCGCACCGGTGCAGGAAGCGCCGGAGGTGGAGCTCGCCGCACTGATGGCGGAGAACGCTGCGCTGAAGGAGGAACTCACCGCCCGCCGAGCCGAGCAGCAGCAGACCTACGTGCCCAAGCCCCTCGACCTGTCCGAATACAAGACCCGCAAGCTGTATATCGATACCATGCTCACAGATGCAGGCTGGACGGAGGGCAAGGACTGGCTGAATGAGGTGGAGCTGCCCGGTATGCCAAACAAGTCCGAGGTCGGCTATGCGGACTATGTGCTCTACGGGGATGACGGCCGTCCGTTGGCAGTGGTGGAGGCCAAGCGCACCTGCGTGGACGTAGCCAAGGGCCGCCAGCAGGCAAAGCTCTACGCCGACCTGTTGGAGAAGAAGTATCACCGCCGCCCGGTCATCTTCCTGACCAATGGCTTTGAGACCCGCATTACGGACAATATCTATCCCGAACGCAAGTGTGCCGCTATCTACTCCAAGCGGGATCTGGAAAAACTGTTCAATCTCCAGACCATGCGGACAAGCCTGAAAAATGTCATGGTGGATCAGAAGATAGCCGGACGCTATTATCAGGAGGGCGCCATCAAAGCTGCCTGCGATGCCTTTGCACGCAACCGGCGCAAGGCGCTGCTGGTCATGGCCACCGGCTCCGGAAAAACGAGAACAGTTATTGCCCTATGCGATGTGCTGCTCCAGCATGGTTGGGTGAAAAATATTCTCTTCCTTGCTGACCGCAACAGTCTGGTCACGCAGGCCAAGCGCAGCTTTGTGAATCTGCTGCCCGATCTCTCCGTTACCAATCTCTGCGAGGAGAAGGATAACTACACAGCGCACTGCGTATTTTCCACCTATCAGACCATGTACAACGTCATCGACAGTGTACAGGACGAGGAGGGCAAACTCTTCACCTGCGGGCACTTTGACCTTGTGATCTGCGACGAAGCGCACCGCTCGGTTTATAACAAATACCGGGATATTTTCAATTATTTCGACGCGCCGCTGGTTGGACTGACGGCCACGCCAAAGGATGAGATCGACAAGAATACCTATGAGATATTTGAGCTGGAAAACGGCGTACCGACCTACGGCTATGAGTTGGCGCAGGCGGTGAAGGACGGGTATCTGGTGGACTTCCTGTCCGTGGAAACGAAGCTGAAATTCATGGAACAGGGCATCGTCTATGATGACCTTTCCGACGCGGACAAACGGGCCTATGAAGATACCTTTGAAGATGAAAACGGCGAGCTGCCGGACAGCATTGCATCGTCGGCGCTGAATGAGTGGATTTTCAACGAGGACACCATCCGGCAGGTGCTGAACACACTGATGACCCACGGCTTGACCATCGACTACGGCAACAAACTGGGCAAGACCATCATCTTTGCAAAAAATCACACCCATGCAGAGAAGATCCTTTCGGTTTTCAATCAGGAATACCCGCATCTTCCCGGCTTTGCCAAGGTCATCGACAACTACATGACCTATGCCCAAAGCGCCATTGACGAGTTTTCCGACCCGAAGAAACTGCCTCAAATCGCCATTTCCGTGGACATGCTGGACACCGGCATTGACGTGCCGGAAGTGCTGAATCTGGTGTTTTTCAAGAAGGTCATGAGCAAGGCAAAGTTCTGGCAGATGATCGGGCGAGGCACCCGTCTGTGTCCGGGGTTGCTGGACGGTAAGGACAAGGACAAGTTCTACATCTTCGACTTCTGCGGCAACTTTGAGTTCTTTCGCATGAACAAGGGACGGCCCACCGCCAATATGATCGCCCTGCAAGGTGCGATCTTCCATCTGAAGGCCCAAATTGCCTTCAAATTACAGGACTTGTCGTATCAGACGACGGGCTTGATTGCCTTCCGCAAGACGCTGGTGGAGGACATGGTGCGCAAGGTGCAGGAGTTGAACAAGGATAATTTTGCGGTTCGACAGCACCTGAAATATGTGGAGCGGTATGCCGAACCGGACAGCTACAATGCCCTGACCTATGAGGACACCCTGCTCATGGGGCAGGAGCTTGCACCGCTCATTACACCGGAAGAGGACGATGCCAAGGCGCTGCGGTTCGATGCGCTGATGTATGGCATTGAGCTTGCCTATCTCGCCGGAAAGAAATACAGCAAGGCCCGCAGCGACCTGTTTAAGAAAGTTTCCGCCGTTGCATCTGTGGCGAATATCCCGGAGATCATGGCTCAAGCCGAGCTGATCGACAGGATTTTGCATACAGACTATGTGGAGACTGCCGGAATCAACGAATTTGAGCATATCCGGGAGAATCTGCGTGACCTCATCAAGTATATTCCGGTCAGTAAAGTGCACTATGATACGAATTTTGATGACGAAATTCTGTCTGTGGACTGGAAAGAATCTGAGCTGGAGAACGACGATCTGAAGAACTACAAGGCCAAAGCGGAGTTCTACGTGCGTCAGCACATGAATGACGTCGTTATTGCCAAGCTAAAGAGTAATGTTCCTTTGACTGCGGAGGATGTGCAGGCGCTGGAGAAAGCACTCTGGAACGAGGTCGGTACAAAACAGGATTACGAGGCCGAGTATGGCCAGAAGCCGCTGGGTGAATTTGTGCGGGAGATCGTCGGGCTTGATATGAATGCGGCAAAGGAGGCTTTTGCGCAGTACCTGAACGATGCCAGCCTCGATAGCCGACAGATCTATTTCGTAAATCAGATCGTGGAGTACATCGTCCACAACGGCATGATGAAAGACCTGTCCGTTTTGCAGGAAGCGCCGTTTACCGACCACGGCAGCATCGTGGAGGTGTTCACAGATCTTACAGTTTGGATGGGAATTCGAAATACCATAGAGAAAATCAATTCAAATGCTGTCGCATAAAAATAAGCACGGTTACTGCTATTTCCAGTAACCGTGCTTATTTTTACAGTTCCAATAACTTTTGCGCTCTTCGCTGCACTTGCCGTTCCACCATCCGCAATCTATTTTCGGGCAGGTTATAGCGCGAGTGCTTCTTGAACTTGAAGTTCAGCAGATGCCGCAGCTTCTCGCGCAGCTCCG